>OLQM01000634.1_pt1 | contig 40773 bp, 38 predicted proteins | sample 1673161 | NCBI WGS metagenome assembly OLQM01 (sample SAMEA3136761, study PRJEB25190) | human gut metagenome | reverse complement strand
ATATGGACTCTCGCCGCAGCTTGTGATGAGATCAAAGGGCCTATCCATCGAGGCGAAGGCACTCTACGGATACCTGAGCTCATTTGCCGGCGCGGGGGACACGGCTTTCCCATCAACTTCCCGCATTCTCGAAGAGCTTGATATTAGCAAGAACCGTTTCTACAAGATCCGCAAGGAACTGGTCTCATGGGGCTTCATCTCGATTGAGACCACGGCGACCTCTGCGGGGTTAAGGACTGTCTACACGCTGCCGCAGAACCCGATCGCCATCAAGACGGAAATCGACGAGATTGCAAACCGACGCAATGAAATCAAGAGCAGCTTGGTGGCGAATCTCCATAACGAGGACATGGTGAGTCATAAGGGGGATTCTGAGTCTGAGCGTCTTCAGCAATCAGCAGGTAACGAGCCTTGTCGTCAATCTGAAGCCAAGGCTCAAAACAGGGGCTCCAATCTGAAGCCATGTCTCCAATCTGAAGACGAGGGCTGTCTTCAATCTGGCGACAAGCTATATATAGATACTAATATCAATCCAAAAGTATCAATAGATAGATCCGCCGCCCATCCTTCCGATGATGAAGGTCCAAGCGACTGGAAAGTCACCGAGGGAATGACTGATCCGACTCAACGAGATGACGGCGAGTCGGATCGCGATACGAATAGACGGGACGCGTTAGATGCGGTGCCTGACGGCACCTATGATCCGCTCCCTACGGTCGCTGATGGATATACCCTTTCAAATTCTGAATTCGAGGCTTTCAACCGTCTCTGTTCCTTGTCCATCAAGACGGTAAGAGGAGCCGTTCGGAACGAGGCAGCAAAACAGTATGCCAAGAGACTCGGGGAAGGATACTCTCCCGCCACCATCGAGAAGGCCTATATCGACTATGCGGAAGCCTATCGGCAGAACAACCCTTCACCGAGGTTTGCGAAGCAACTGTCAGATTGGTTCGTCAAAAGCGATGGTTTCGCGTATTTCGCCAAGAAACCTGTAATTCGAACAACGACAGCCACCAAGGCTACAAGTGGTCAAGATTCGGATCTCAGGGCCGCAACGGAGGCAAAGAACGATCGGCTGACACTTGCCGCGACCGATCCGACCTTCAGGGACCTTGAGGCAGCCGTTTCGAAGGCACGGTCACTCTGGGGACATGCCTGCATGACGTCTGACGTGGAGACCGCAAGCCACCTCAAGGAGGAGTGGAGCAAGGCAACGGAACGGGCCAACGAGTATTACGAAACCCATTGCACATCAGCGGTCGCGACAGTTTAAACGATCTGAAAACACGGGGGAACGGAAAATTGCCACGTTTCCCCGACCGTGCAAGATGCGAAGTGGTAGAATCTTACAAAAGATTTTCCAAGACCCTACCAAAGAAAGGAGAAATCCTATGAGCAGCAATTACCAGCAGAAAAAAAAGATGAATGCCCTAGGCGCTATCGATACAAAGGGCAACATCGTCCTCGAGCAGTTCCAAGACGGCACGGCACTTCTCTTCCAGCCGGGCAACGCGCAGCCGTTTTGTGTGGCTACAGACTATGACCGCGCGACGGCCTCGTGGTCATACGGAAAATACTTCAACGATCTCGGATGCGCCCATGAGGCTGCCGACCCTGAGATCATCGCGGACGCCAGCGTCAGATGGGTCAAGGAGGATATCAGGGAAAAGCTCAAAGCGCAGGGTATCGCACCGACAGAATTCAACGTGCAGTCCGTCATCATGGGCGATTCAAGGCTTTGGGAACGCCCTCTCGACAGAGATTTTCGAGACAACATGATTGCGAGCGGAAACGACGATCTCGATGCACGCGTTGCCATTCTCAAGGAGAACGGGAACTTCAAGAATGTTGACACCGCAATGCCGGTGGAAAGTCTTGATGATCTGGAACAATACAGGTCTGATCGACTTACGGATAAGGTCACGTCACTTAAAGACAGTCTTGATGCACAATATAAGGCAGATGAGCGTGGTCGCGTTTTCGACCGTCCATGTCAAGTACTTGACGACGGTGATCTCGACGAACATTAAATAGAAAGGAGACAAAAATGACAAGCCGTGAAATGGTTCAAGATTCCGCCACACGCAATCAGAGAACTCTTGCTGATGCTGTCGTGGCTACTAATCGTTTCAGGGAGCTAGATGCTCGCTTTAAGTCGCACGATGGAATGGACCTCGATCCATCGACACCTGAAATCGAATCGGGATATGAATTCAATCGGCGCTCCATCGAGGATGACCGTGCTGCTGATGACCGAAATTCCATTTCGGATCAAGATATTGATTCACGGCTGTAATATGAATTTCCTGACGTATGGTTTGCAGATCGCATAATCATTGCGTGTTAGTACCGTAGGATGCAAAAGGCATCCAGAAGGGATGATTGATAATGGCAGATTTGGGAGAGGAAGCATTCTCCTCACAAATGAAAGTCGTCACGACTTTCTTGCGGTTGCTTGAAGAGCTCATGCGTAATAAGCAGCTAGACCTCCGCTATGGCACCAAAACACAAAGGCGCGGTATTCTTCGTCGAATGAAAGATTTCGTCGGAGGTATCTTCAAGAAAGTCTATGATGGCACATTCGGCCGCCTGTCGCGTAATGGAAAAGATTATGGTCAACTTGACCTTAATGATCCGGCTGTTGCAAAGCTCTTTGCGGACACAATGAAGCAAATGGGCATGGATGCGATGCATGAAGATAACAATCTTCTGTTCAGCACTTCCGATATTGCAAAAATCCTGGCCTTTTCCAAGATGGTTGAACAAGAGCTCGGTAAAAAAATCGAGCACGAAAACGATACCCCTGAAAAAGAGCAATCTCAGGAGCACGGACAAGACCAGGAAAGGCAAGCCAATGCCCGAGGTTGGTCTGACTATCCCGCAACGCCCGAACAGATTGATCTCACAGCTACCGTTCTGGCAGCCGATGAGGGTGTTTCGATTGATGAAATCAAGAAAGACTTTTCGGAAAATCCGTCAATCGGCGAATTGCAGATTGCTCTTGAAGCAAAAGGCCACGACACTATGGCAATCCAGCCCGACCTGAAGAATTACGCGACACCAGAACAACGAGCACAGCTGGACATGCTCAAAGATAAGGGCATCATCGGTGAAAATGAGCTTATGCAGCTTGGTAAGTATCCTTCTCAGGACAAGGCGAGCGAAGTGCTCGAAAACCATGCGGATGCCGTAAAAATGCTCGATTCCGATGAAATCTCAAATCGAGCGGAAGCAATTCGCAGTCACGATGGAATGGATCCAGATTCTCACACCAAACAGGTCGAATCCTGGAAGGAGGATCTTTCCGCGAAAGTCGGAAATGCCTTCGAGGCATCTCGTGATGCAAATGGTCAGCCGAATCTCAATAATTTCGCTCTTCAGTGCAATTTGCGCGGCATCGCCGTACAGTTCGCCAATGATGGAGAGCTTCTATTCACGGATGCCAACCAGCATCACAAGCAGGTCCGCGCCGACAACCTCGATCCGAAATTCTCCCGTAACAGCGAGGCTTTCAAAGGTCAGAAAATGTCGAAACCGTTGAAGCAAAAACAGGAAGAAATCATTAAGAGCACAGACCAGCGCAATCATGAACATTCACGTGCCCACGACAGTCAGGATCATGGTGACGCGCATGGCTCCGAGAACAAAGCTAGGTAAGGTGGTGCTCCTTGGCGTCCAATAAATCGAAAACTCCGGGCCCAATTCAGGTCGTGGTAGTTCTAATGTTGACCGTTCTTGCCTTCTACTTCGGCAATCGGTTCGGACAAGTCTTTGATTTCAACACCATGGAGATTACCGACGGGGCGCTCGCGACGGTCAATTCGATCGTCGCGGCGCCTGCCGCTATCTCAACGGCATCCGTTCCCATGCTGTATGCAATCGGACTCGCCATTACGGTTCTCATCGTCTGGCTCTACACATTCATGTATGCCGGTAACTATCGCTATGGAGAGGAAGCCGGGTCTGCGAAATGGGGCACCCTTAAAGAAGGAGTCGCCTTCAAGGATCAATCGGATCCGTCAAACAATCTTCTCTTCACGAAAAATTATGGCCTTGCCCTGAAAAAACCGAAGTTCGACCTCGAACATGATCGAAACCTCAATGTCATGGTCATCGGCGGTTCCGGCTCTGGCAAGACCCGTAACTATGTAAAACCTAATCTCATGCAGCTTAATGCAAGCTACTTTCTGACCGATCCGAAAGGAACATCCCTTCCAGAGTGCGGATATCTTTTCAGGGACAACGGTTACCGCATTAAAGTGTTCAACACCATCGAATTCAATAAATCGATGCATTACAACCCACTTAAATACGTTAAGACAGACGCAGACATTCTTTCCTTTGTCAACTGCCTGATCTCGAATACCAACGGAGACAAACAGTCCGGTGGAGATCCGTTCTGGGAGAATTCAGAACGTCTGCTCTATACCGCGCTCATCGCCTTGTTGAGAGACTGGTTCCCACCGGAAGATTACTCGCTGGACGGATTATTGACGCTTCTTTCCATGGCAGAAGCCAAGGAAAACGATGAGAATTTCAAATCTCCGCTCGACATGATCTTCGATGAGATCGAGACGGGCAAAGTTTACGAAAGAAATCCGTTCTACCAAGGCCCGTCGACCTCAAGCTCCTATGCAGACGCGGAATCAGACCGAATGGCAATCAGCGAGAACACGACCGACGAGTTCACTTGGCAGTCAAGCCTCATGGAGCGTAACAATGACGGACTGTCTCCTGCACGTGAAGGCGGATTGACGTCCGATCAGGATTTCGCATTGGCAAACTATAAGATGTTCAAAGTAGCCGCCGGCAAGACGCTGAAGTCCATCATCATCAGTTGCAACGTGCGCATGGCCCCGATGCGAATCGAGCAGGTGCGCGAACTGTTGAAATACGATGAGATGAATCTTGACGAGATGGGAGATCCCGGACAACGTACCGCTGTCTTCGCCATCATGTCGGATACTGACAAAACCTTCTCGTTCCTGCACGCAATCATGATGTGGCAATCAATTGATATCTTGTGTCGCCGAGCGCTCGAGAAATACAACGGCAAATTGCCCACGATGGTCAACTTCATCTTCGATGAGTTCGCAAACATAGGAACTATCCCAGATATCGAGCAGACGATTGCCGTCACTCGTTCTCGTAACATCGGCATTTCAATCATCCTCCAGTCTGTCGCACAGCTGGAAAGCCGCTACGATAAAAAGGCAAAAACGATTATCGATTGTTGCGATACCACCCTCTTCCTTGGCGGCAAGTCGAATTCCACCAACAAGGAAATCTCTGAGATGATCGGCAAGCAGACGATCAATCAGAAGACATTCGGCGAGACGCGCGGACAGTCCGGTTCAAGCTCGAAAAACATTCAGATCCAAGGTCGTGACTTGATTGATGCCGCCGAGATCGGCAAGATGAATCGCCGCGAGGCAATCCTGCTCATCGCCGGTACGAATCCACTTAAAGATTTGAAATACCCGGTCGAGCAACACCCTAACTACATCTATCTCGACCCAGGTCGAAACAAGCCAGGTCAGGTCAAAAACCGCTGTCTGTACGATGAACCGTTCAATATCCTGGAGTACATGGACGAAATTAGGACAAAAGACGATACCTACGCGTCATAAATCACGCGTTTGGTATACACTGAATCAGTGCAACCGACACGGAAAAAAGGAAAGGAATTGAATGGGTGGATAAACTTATAAGAATTTTTGCCCAGCCGATAGGTTTCGCCGGTACTGCTTTTGGCATTGCCGGCCTAATCTATCTCGGCATCTCATTGGCAAGCGGTGGAAGGCGCCAGCCTGAAATCGTTAAAGCCATTGCAATGATCGTAGCTGGTTTTACCGTTGCAGCAGCAATGGCGCTCTATGGCTACACCGGGCATTAAGCTCATGGAATCTCAGAATATTTAAAGAAAGGAATTTAGCGTATGCTCTCTCAAATCATGACTAAGATTTCCGGAGGCGTCACCTTTCTTGGCGGCGTCCTCATCGTTTTCGGTCTCGTCAATCTCGGTATGACAATCAAAGACGGTATGCAAGGCGGTGGCGGTCAGCTCGCCGGCGCCATCGCCATGATCGTCGGCGACGGTATCGTCATCGCAGCCTCCGTTTTCCTCGGCAACCTGGACACCAGTTTCGCCGGCTAAAGGAGGAAATGCCCGATGCTTAGCGTTGCAATTCATAAGGATATCGCCGAATATCAACCGAAAGTCATCGGTAAACTTACCGGTCGTACCCTTATCTCAATCACTGTCGCATTAGGGCTTTCCATCGCTGTCGCCGTCTATATGAATCTCGTTTTGAAGATCGATCCGACCGATCACCTGGAGTTCATCTATGCGGTTTCACTGCCCTGTTGGTGCTGTGGCTTTTGGAAGCCTCACGGGCTGCCATTCGAGCAATTTGCTCTCCTTTGGCTACAGCACCAGCTCTCCGATAATCGGCTTTTTTACAAACCGTCAATGTTTAAGAGCGGGTTCGTGAAAACGCCGGATGAGATCACGCAAAGCAGGAAAGGAAAGCTTTATGACAAATCAACCAGAAAGTTCCTTGATGGGACAAACGGACTTGAAGCCTACAGCCCAAGGGCAGGTCGAGTCATCTATTAACGATACAATCAATTTTATCATGGCTAAGGTTGCCGCTGGCGAAATCGACGCCGCCACGGCAACCGAACTGATTGCTGCCGCCCGCAAGGATTATGAAAGCAACGTTCCGGTGACCACATCTGCCCAACAGGCCGTGCAACTCCAACAAACTGCGAATCCCTATCAAGCCGATCCTCAGACTGCATACGCTGTACCTGAGATGGAACCAGAACAGACTCCTATTGATTATGGACAGTTCGCTACTTCGACAAACTATCCACACACCTACGATGTCGAAGATTCCTCCGATGTCGATATGGATGCACTGAGCGGTATTGCCAGCGATGTGTTCGATAAGCAGCCTCGGAAAAAGCTTTCCCGTAAAGAAAGAAAAGCCCGGGCTAAGGAAATGAAAAAACTCCAAAAGGAGTCGAATGCCAAACTCAAGGCGAATGCAAAGAGCAATAAGTCCATTCAGAAGCAGCTAAAAGACCGCGATAAGGAACTCTCGAAAAAGAATGAATTTGCTCGCTACAGGCGCAAAACCGCAAAAGACGTCACTTCATTCATCGGGTACAATCGCATGTATGAAGACGGCATATGCGAGGTCGAGGAGGGAATGTTCTCCTCCTGCATCTGTTTCGAGGACACTTCTTACCATTCTGTTCGCGAGGATGCTCAGAAAGCTGTATTTACGTCGATCTGCCGTCTCTACGACCAGTTTGGCGCGGACACGCTTGTTCAATTCAATATCATCAACACACCGCTGCTCAAGGAACAGATTGGGCATCGCAAGTTCTTCAATCCGAGCAGCCAACTGAATGTAAACGCCGCAAACGATGCCGCCGTCTTCAATGAGATCTTAAATGAGAAGATGCGGCAGGGTGTTTCGAACATCCGGCGTAAGATGTATATCACCTTTTCGGTTTCCGCCCCTACGGTGGACGATGCCGTTCCGAAACTCGCCCGTATTGAAAATCAGATCTCGCAGATTCTCACATCTATCGGTTCAAAGAGCCATGTTCTCGATGGTGCGGAACGACTGGCACTTCTGAATAGTCAGCTCAACCCACTCAAGCCATTTAACTTCGATTATCGACGGGATATCTCCGCTAGGATGGTGCAGACGACAAAGGATTGTATCGCACCGATGACACTTGATTTCAAGCCGGAAGGTCTTGCCGACTGCTTCAAGACGGGTGATATGTGGGGACAGGTTCTTGTTATCAAGAAGCTTGGTTCGGAACTAACCGATCAAGCGCTTTCCGATATCACCGAACTCCCGATTCCGCTTAATGTCACTTGGTTCGCACAACCTATGGATAAAGCGGCTGCCGTCGCTTTCACGCGACAGCGTTTGGCTTGGATCGATAAGGAAATCATCGAGGAACAGCGCTCGGCAGTTCAGAAAGGCTATGACTTTTCAATCCTTCCGCAGGAGCTCAAGTACTCTAAAGAGGAAACTGAAGACGTCATCGATAACCTTCAGAACAAAAACCAACGTCTTTATGTTTTCACGGGACTTTTCTATACATACGCACCGACTAAGAAGCAACTGGATAACCAGGTGCTTTCCATCATCTCCGCCGCCCGCCAAAACTCCATCGAGGTCAGCACCTATGAATACCGACAGCGGCAAGGTTTCAACTCTATCTTGCCGTTAGGTCACAACCACTGCGAGATCTCCCGTATGTCCACAACTGCCGAAGTCTCCATCCTCATGCCGTTCGCAACAATGGAACTGGATGATAAGGGCGGCAACTATTACGGTCAGAACAAGCACTCTTCTAACCTGATTTTCTGTAACCGCAAGCTCCTCGCATCACCGATGGGTTTTGTTTGCGGCAAGACCGGTAGCGGCAAGGGCATGGCCGTAAAGACCGAGATGACCGGTACGATTCTCAGCAACCCGACAGATGAAATCTATATCATCGACCGTGCCGGCGAATATACGGGTATCTCAAGTCGCTACGGCGGCGTGACTTACAACTTTGCAGTCGATTCGGATACCTATCTGAATCCGTTCGATACCGTTTCCGTCGAAAGCCTCAGCCCGGATGCCCAGCTTGCCTTCAAGATCGATGCCATGCTTGCCCAAGCCGGCGCTTCGGCCGCCGAAGCAGGCCGTGATCTCGATGAGGAAGACCAGTCGATCATCACGCGTTGCGTACAGGAGGCTTTCTTCGACGCGCGTCAACGCGGCGAACAGCCGCCCCTCCTTGAAGACTTCTACAACAAGCTGCTTGAACAGCCTGAGCCTGAGGCAAAGACCATCGCGCTGCGTTACGAGCGTTTTGTCACAGGTGCCCAGTCCTTCTTTAACCATCAGAGCAACGTCGACTTCAAGTCTCGTATCGTGGATTTCAATTTGAAGGACTTGCCGGACTCGATGCTCGTCTTCGGTCTAATCAACGTCTGCGAGGCAGTTCGTAATCGTATGTACTTCAATGCGAAACGCGGAGTACGTACATGGCTGTATGTCGAGGAGATGCAGTCGCTCTTCGCCTACCCTACGGTACTGAACTATTTCTCGCGCTTCTCGAACGAGGGTCGTAAATTCGGACTTTTGCTGACAGGTATAAGTCAGAACGCCGTGGCAATGTTGAAGAACAAAGCTGCTCAAAATCTTGTCCTGAATTCCGACTTCCTGCTCCTGCTTAAACAGTCTCCGCTCGATCGTGCCGAATGGGTACGCCTGCTCGGTCTTTCCGAACAGGAGGAGGAGTTCATCGACGAATCTGTCGAGCCGGGCGACGGTTTGCTTATCGCCGGCGGTGCGCGTGTTCCGATTCGCGGTAAATTCCCGTCCGGTAACGTACTCTATGACCTCTTCTCGACGAACCCGAATGAGGCTGCCGACAAGAAGCGCATGCAGGAATTTGCAGCACGCGAAAAATCCCGCCTTGAATAAAATTAGCTGAAAAGGAAAGGAGCTGACAAGATGAGAGCAGACGATTTCGTCACAGGTGATTCTGCAAGAGGAGCTGGACAAAGCTCTCTTGTTGGTACCGAAACAACGAATGCAGTCAACACCGGTCTTGTCGGCTCCGCCACTGCAATTGCCAAAAACATGGTCATCGGCGGCACTGAACTCGGTGATGTCGACAAGATGTATCAAACTGGCAAATCGGCTATAAAAGGATCTGTAGGTGCCGCGCGTGTCGGTTCTGACCTTGTGAAAGACACCGTTGACACGGCAAAAACAACGGCTAAGGCTTTTAAAGCAGGGCTTCACGGCGAGGATATCGATCTTTCCGGAACAAAATCACGTTCCGGAAGTAATCTGGCGAAGGGTACGAAAAAAGCTGCCAAGGAAGGATTTCGAGCCGCAAAGCGTGCCGCCATCAAGGATTCCGAACTTGAGGATGTGGACAACCTTTATCAAGAAGCAAAAGGATTAAGCAAAGCGGCTGTCAGTTCTACAAAAGGCGCAGTCAGCAATACCCGTAAATCTTGGAAGATGCTAAAACGCTCAACCGCGCGAATTAAAGCCCTTTCGAGAAAACGATTCACCGCCGGCGCCGGCAACAAGTTCAACCAGCAGATGTATCGGTATATGCGTTCAGCCGCGTACCAATCTGTTTCCACCGGCGGTGGAATCATCAATACAGCAAAGAACGTTCTTTCTTATGCATACTGGAGCGTACGCATGGCAGCAAATGGCATCGGCGCAATTTTGGGTACCTTGTTCGGCGCCATAGGTGTGCTTATTATTCCAGTGATCATCATAATCGCCGTCATTTGCACTATTTCTGGTGGAAGTAAAGGCGAAAATGCATCCGTGGGCTCTTTGACTGGTGACGAGGCCACGATAGCGCAATACCTTATCGACAAGGGTGTCGATCGCACCCATATAGCTGCAATCATGGGAAATATGTTCCAAGAGTCGGGCTGTCACCCTACTGCCTTGAACAGTTCATCCGGGGCCTATGGAATCTGCCAGTGGCTTGGTGGACGAAAGACTGGTCTGGAAAACCTTGCCAAGGAAAAAGGCAAAGATATGTCCGACCTTTCCGTTCAACTTGACTGGTTCTGGGAAGAATTCGCCGAATCGTGTTCGGGATGGAATAAAGCAAAGTATAAGGTTTTTTGTGCCCAGTCCGATCTCAAACAATGTGTCTATCTTTTCAGAAGCCAGTTTGAGCGCTGCGGAGAAAGCGAAGCGGCCGACGCGAATCGTTTGGCGCAGGCTCAGCGTATCTACGATGCACTGGGAACCAGTAATGGAACTAACGGAATTGACGGAAACGGTCAGGATTTAAAGAAAGCCACCAGAAGGCAAAAAGACGTAGTTAATGCCGCCAATACAACTAAGTCCCCAGGACAGGGATGGTGTGCTGCCTGGGTCACGAACGTCTTCCAGAGCGCCGGTATCGGTTACTTTGGGGGAAATGCTTGCGATATGTGCCGCGCTTACTGCACCAGCACTAACGTTCGGGATTTAAAAGTTGGAATGATCATCGCTGACGTGTCACATCCTGGAACAGGCGAGGCGGGTCGTCTTTATGGGCATGTCGGAATCTATATCGGCGATAATAAGGTCATCAGCAACGAGGGGGCTATTACCATCAAGAGCCTTCAAGAATTTGTCGGTTTTTATGGAAAGGGTACTGGATGTAAATGGGGATGGCTCGGCGGCGTCGATCTATCTAAATAAAAGGAAAGGAATAAAAGCATGCGAGACATCTGGTTTTTAATAACAGACCATAAGGGAATCGTGAAAATCCTTGCAATCCTAATCGCTATTTTCTGCGTCGTTTCCATCGGTGTCAGTTCTTATACGTCTACGATGAAAGTTCAGGAACAGCAAGAACAACAGGCGAAAAAAAAGGAAAAAGAAAAACAGATCAAAAACAGCTCAGTAAAACTGAAAAAAGACCAACAGAAAACCATCGATGAATATGATGATGCAACAGCGCAATTTTCTGCCTTGCTGTCCTCTAATGTCTGGGCAACTTACAGCGGCACCGGAAGAACGCTATATTTCACAGACTCGTCAATCATTATCGCTGATCCGGAAGCTGATCCATCTAAAGTTGAAAAGCCCTTTGTCATCAAAGGCCTTTCAACTGAAAAGGTCGATGTCGGTGAGATGAAAAATCTCACTAGGTACAATTGCGCCTATGAATCAGACGATGATAAAACCAGAGTATTGACCGTCGATAAAAACGATGACGGTACATATTTCAAGATGTCTATTGATGTGAAAAACAGCGGCACGAACGAGGAATATGTAAGAACTCAAGCCGCTGGTACTTTTGATATCGACGGCATTAGTGAAGATATGTCTGCTTTGCTTGGCGATTCGAGAAGCATCATTGAAGATTTTCTACGCGAGCAATGTGCTCTCTATTATCCGACCGCGGTCGAAGCCGAGTGCAACGGTATCCTTACGGCCGACTTCAACGCTAACGAATATAGGGTTGATTTTTCCCTGAAAGACACGGAAGACCAGCAGCTTACGGGGATTACTGTGGTTTACCATCTGAGCACAAAACAATGTGAACTGATGTAAAGGAGGAATTTTATGTTTAAAAATAAAAAAATAGTACTTTTTCTCCTTGTTCTACCTCTGGTTGCTGTTTTGGTTGCTCCGAAAGTAGCCCTTGCAGATGACGACTCCGATTGGGTCAAAAATATCCCAATCATTGGCGGCGTTGTTGACTTTGCTTCGGATCCAGGTGGATGGATTACCGATCGTTTTGCTGAAGGAGCTGAGTTCTTTTTCAATGATGGTCTTCAAAATATCAAGACTACTTCTACAAAATCGATTCTTGGAAAATCATTCAATAATCTTCTGGGCAAGAAAACAGGCACCTTTTACAGTACGGTTAGCTTTGTTAATAAGTCAGTCGTCATGCCAACAGCAGCTTCCATCCTAAGCCTTGTGATGTTGATACAATTGATAAAAATATCACAGCGTATTGATGGAACAGCTACCTTACCAGCAATTAAAGACATTGTCTTTTTAATTATCTATGCGACGATCTTCATTTGGCTTCTCAAAAACTCATTGAAGATCTGCGCTGGAGCATATGATCTATTTAACGAAATGATTGGTAAGATCAATCAGTCGACCGTTGATGAATTAAAAACTGTCACAATAGCCGATTCTTGTAAAGAGAGTTTTGGAGCGGTAATTGGTATATGGGTTCAGAGCATGATATTCGATTTGATCACGATTATCATCAAGGGCTCGGTTTCGGTCATGTGTTATATGCGAGCAATGCAACTATATGTTATGGCTGCGTTCTCACCGCTTCCGTTTGCGCTACTTGGATTCGACGAAACAAAAAACTATGGAGTATCTTTCTGCAAGAACTTCTTAGCGACATGTCTTGCAGGCGTAATTATTCTTTTTGCAATGGGACTTTTCCCAAACCTGCTTTCAGGCTTTAGCGGAGGAGAAATATCCGGCTTCAAGGGCGATATGTGGAGCTCTGTTTGTGCATCTGTTGCTCTGATGCTAATCGTAATTAAATCCGGCACAATCGCGCGTGACGTTTTTGGCGGATAACTTATTAACCAGGGAGGTGTAGCATCATGAACGATGGAAATGATAAGCATGAGGGAGCTTGGTGGGGAAATCTCGAAACTCTGAAACCCTCTCAAGTGCAATCTGATTACAGTTATGTAGATGAGGATGATCGACGTAAGAAGTTCATCATTATTGCAGCCGTTATCGGTATTGTTCTAGTGCTGCTCCTCGGTGGCGTGACTGCTTTTACCGTTCTTTCAAGTAATAAAGGTCACGACTCAGATACAAAGAAAGAACAAACGCAAACTCAGAAAAAAGAGACCTCGACTGAGAATGCAAAGAAGAAAAAATCCGCTGAAAAGAGTGCTATCTCCGTCATGGTGACAGCTGACGGAGCTGCTGAGGATTCTAAGGCTTCCGTTTCGGTTTCCGAAAAGGGTAAGAACGGAAAGATTGTTGTCAAAGATATTTCCGTTGCAGTCAACGACGAAGTCAAGATCTGTACTCTGCCGAAAGGCAAGTATTTGCTGACCGTTGAGTCGGCACCGGACGGTTATGATAAGCCAGCAAAAAGCACCAGTTTCACCGTCAAAGGTAATGGGGAAAAGGTGTCAGCTTTCGCTTTTTTAGCCAAACATGTCGATAAGACTGCTGAGAGCAGCGAGTCTGAAGATAATGTTGAAGCGACTCCGGCAGACGACGGGGCTTCGCAAAATCAGAATAATCAGGCAGAAAATTCTTCTGCCGATATGAATCGTGGTACTTCCGCTCCATCGTCTGGTAACGGACAGCCCTCTTCTACTTCGACGCCGACAACCACGAAGACTATCCATCATCCTGCCGAGACGATTAGGATCGCGATCTGCGACTCATGCGGGGCGGATATCACTGATGATATCGAAGGCCACAAGAAGTCAACCGGCCATCCGTGGTACCACTACGATGCGAAAGTGGTCAAGGAAGCCTGGGATGAAACGGTGACCGTGAACTAGATGAAATTCGCAAGCGCTTGCGAATTTGAAAGAAAAAACAGGGCACCCGACCGAGGTGCCCTTTTCCGGTATCGAATGGTAGAATCTTACCAAGCATCAAGACGCAAGGAGGTACCCCGTATGAGCGAAATGCAAGCCCACGGCCTTTTAATCCCCGTCGGATCGAAGCCGTTCGAGGTTTGGATCGATAAGAATAACTCGCTGGCCGAACTGCAGGACCTCGTCAACGGCAACGTTGATGTACTGAGCGTCCTTGGTAATGGGGTTGACCTGTGGGTCAATGAAGAAGGTTTAATCAACGGCAGCAAGCCCAATCGCGCCATCTATGCGACGAAACATATGGAGGAAGTCGGATATCTCGACCAGCTGACGTTCGGCCATCCCGTCAAGGAAGGGGAACTCTATTCGCTAATCTGCGGTGATTTCGTCGCATTCGGTGTCGACGAGGAAGGCGAAATCGCAAGCCTTCCTCAGGAGACGATCGACAAGCTGAAAGAGACCTTTGCGGACCCGTCCACCGGTTACAAAGAGTATATTCACATTAAGTACGGCATCGAACCGGATCGATATCAGCTTCAGAATGAGCACGCCGACGGCGACAAGCATGAGAAATCTACGATGTCCCTCGCCCAGGCCGCTAAAGAAGCCAGGGAGAGTTCGCTAGTGCTCAGCCAGAGCAAGGGTAACCACGACGACAGCGGCAACGATATCGGCAATTCGCGTCCAATCGACCACGAGTATCCGATCAGCCACTAACCAGAACTGTATGAATCGTTTTAAAGAAACAAGGCGGTGAGACGATGGAATCCAACAAAGTCAAAGGTCTGATCTTTCCTGTCGGTGGGGAGGCGCAGGCCTTTCTCGCCGACAGGGACAGACCATATCGAGACATCCGCGAGGCAGTCCAAGGCGAATATGACGAACTCGGTGCCACGTTCGCCGATGTGGATATCTATGTGAATGCCGCCGGTGCAGACAGTTTGCTGCCAAACCGCGCCATCAACCCCGATGCCTTCATGGATGACTCGGGCTTCCTGTCTGAAAAGAGCCTCATCGTCGGAACAAACGACGGCAAGCCCTTCTCTCTCATTTTCGGCAACATCGTCGCCCTCTCACGTGATGAAACCGGTGAGCTTATCGACATGCCCGCCGATCCCGAGACGGAACTGAAAGAGTCACTTAGCGATCCCCTGGACGGATATGATTTACGGTTTCGAGAGGCCTTCGGCAGATATCAGAACTGGGACTTAAGCCAAGCCCAGGCCGCCAAGATCGCCGGCTTGAGCCAACAGGCATTCTCATATCATGTGAACAAGATCACGAATGCACAGGATACCCGAGGAAGGGGATTGAAACCCCTTCCCAAGGGATTCGACCGTCTCTACAGCGAGTATAAGAACGGAGACATCTCGGCAAGATCCGCCGCGACGAAGCTCGGCATCACGCATCCGACGTTTCTCAAATATGTCAAGGAATGCGATGTCCGCCTGCATAAGGACGACCTCGTGCAAACCCACAATCCGCGGGGACTCACGGAACGCCATGCAGCGGCCACGGATGCGGCAAGGAATCTGAACCATGACCAGGACGCACCTGATTCGCCATTACGGGACAGATAGACGGCACAAACACGGGGACTCGCCGCTTCGGTGAGCCCCCGTGCCCTTCTACACGATACCTTTTGCAGATGACATACCGTATCCGTCATCGATATATAGGCGAAACGCAGCCAAAGTGGTAGAATCTTACAAAACACGCCGCCGGAACGGAGGGTAACATGCAAACCGGAACGAAGAAAACCCCTGATCGCTTCCAGAACTACTTCTGCCCTGCCGCAGCCAACGATATCGTGCACCATGCCTACGCATGGATCGTCAAAGAACCGAACATGCAGCCGAAATTCCTCTACTGCCGCGCTATCGACGATCCAGCCAACGACCGCGGATGGAATATCATCGCGGAGGTCTGGGAACGCGATGCTCTCGGCGGATGGGGCATCTCCTCTTCCACCATGCATCCCGAATTTGAAGATACCTCCGACGGATATGCACTTGCCGAGAGTATGCCCGGAACGACAACATCACTGCCTTACCAGGTATTCCGAGAAGTGGTCAATGAACATGACACGAATTACCTGATCGCCCTCGCCATTGCTATCGATGCCCTGCCGAAAGATTCCACTTACGACAAGGCATCTGAAACCATCCGTGCAAACGCCGACATCGATATCGCCGAGCGCCGCAAGAGCGTCCTTCCCGACCAAGCCGGCCTCGCTGCCAAAAAGGCGTCCTGTATCGAGTCGCTTGCGCACATCGGCGGCAATGCGCCCGTTTGCGGACAGAATGAAATCGCCCGGTAAAGGAGAACCGATATGAGTGAAATCAAGACGAAAATCAGAACCTACAACGACGTCATCGATCTGTTCGGCGAAGAGAAAGCTGCCGATATGCTAAGCGAGGCGCTTGACTGGTCGACAATCGATCCGAAAAACGATAAGAAGAATATCATGGAGCGCAAGCCACTCCTCCTCGATCCGTATATGACATACGAGGACGAGGATTACTGCAAGCATATCGTCGCCGGATTCCTCGGTGACCGCGACCTCGACTGGGCGAGCGGATTTATCGACGAGGAGAAAATCAAGAACGGACAGGTAATGCCGGCCGACCTCAAGTCGGCACTCTCTATGGCACTCGACAACGAGTTGTCCACATCCTGGGCCTATCTGGATGCCCTTTCCTCCCAGTGCGCGGAAATCTTCAATAAATTTGCCGGATATATCGAATCTGCCGGCCTTGCCCGCGGGGTCCTCGTGCCCGGAGAGTATGAGTTGGACCACGATGCGCTGAACGCAGACGTCTCCGAGAGATTCAATATCCAGTATGGATTCCAATGCGACCAGATGATCGATGCCATGCAGTTCGATATGACGCTCATTCTGACTGAGAAGGTCGACAGCATGGACGGATACAGGCTGATCCAGAGCGTATGCGACTGGCGCGAAGAAAACCTCGAGGTTATCGAGGACGCAGAGAACAATTTAGATTATGGCAAAGTGCCCAGCTACGTGGCTTACGAACGTCCGGCGGATATCGGTACGACAATCATCGATGAGCTGTGCGCATCGCAGGGCACCGCTGTCGAGAAACTGGTGAACTATCCGACCACTAAATTCGAACGCACCATGCGGGACGAGCTTTTCGAAGCATCGGCGGTAAACGAGACGACTATTTCCCTTATGGCTAAAGTCCCCTCTTCCGTCTTCCTCGATGCCGTGGCATGCATGGACTCACGCTATATGAGCGGACACACAGTCGATACCGGTCATGCTTTTATCGTCTCCCCGGGAACATACGAACCGTATATCGGTATCCACGATCCCGTCTACGGCGCGGGTTATATGATGGTCGACCTCGATAAACCATTTGAAATCCCGATGAACCGTATCTGGATCGCCATGGATGACTACAAAGGTCCCGAGACCAAGGAGGGTCTGCGCGGAATGTACCACAGCCCCCAAGATGTCAGTGCCTTCAGCGACCCTTTCTGCGGTTCCGTCAGCGTCACGCCGACTCGCGATGAGAAACAGGAACCTGCAAAGAGCGGTCTAGAAGCCAAGCGCGATGCATGTGCCATAAGCGCCGCTCATCTCGACGGCCCAAACACGGAAATCCCAAATGGCAAGAATATGGAAAGGGACTTTCCGATGTAAAGGATGCAAAAGCGAAGCAGGCTGTCCACGTGAATGACGATCGCAAAAACGATGCGGTTGCACTAGATATGCAGGAAAAATAGAACTTACCGTCGAGCTACAGGGGAGGAACGATATGGATGGCTATACGCTTAACGCTGCGCGAACGATTCGCGAATACGAATCCTCGATCCAGCGCCCGAAAGCGGAAAGAACGATCAACGACTCGATTCTCTCCGCTTTGCTCAGAGGAGACGAATTGCCTGAAATGGACGTCAAGGCAATCAGACAATATGGGATACAGTGTTCGGAATATCTGGATTTCGGTTACGATGTCGATGCAAGCCTGAGCGGCATGCTATCACCGCACGCCGTTCTGGAACCCCGACCCAACACACCGTATGTATTCAGGAGAGCCGGATTCGACAATCTGCCCTTCATCTATACGCAAAGACATCTCAGGAATGCAATCGCCCCAAAAGAGGCTGACAACCATCAGCATGGGCTTACCATCGAGCAAATCAAATCGCTTCCGGAAAAGCTCGAAGAGCCGGTAGTCGTTTTCGACCAGCCGAACTATACGGTAAACGGTAGATCGTTTGAGGGCAAAGGCGTCGCCGCCGTACTCGATATGTACGACCCTGACGGCGTTCCGGTCATCGCATACTTTTTTCCAAACGGATATGGAACCAAGACGAACGATAACGGCTGCAGCAACGTGATAGCCAGCCTTTACGGACGTGACAACTTCACTTCATATCTCGCCCGTGCTGCAAACGAGGAAAAGATCCTGTATATCGATTCTGAGAAATATGAACAAATGGAAAAAGAGCTACCCCGCTATGGTGGGACACGATTCCCTCCGGCGCTTGCAGCTCTTTCAATGGATATTATAATACCTTCATCCTATATTTGCAAGATGAAAGCGGAGATAAATCCGAAGCTGTCCGATCGCGAAAGGGAACATAATTCCCTTAACCGCACCATGCATATCAAGGTCGCGGACAGTAGGCGAAACAGGCTCGCGCAAGATAGGGATAAACCGCGCAACATCACTCCCAGATATGACGACGACAACCGCGATTCGCAGTAAAACCATTGAAAAGGAGAATTAAGAAATGAACACGCTTGGCCTGGTAAATGTCTTGAACAACGATGGAAATGTACTGATCGATGTGGCTCAGATGGCCGATAACCATATCCAGAACGCCGCTATCCACAATGCACTGGCTGAATGGAACGAAACGGACGATCCGTTCTCGCCTGAAACGACGCAAAGGCTGATCGGTAAACTCAAAGGCGAGATGCCGTCACTTATCGCATGGATGTCGGAAGGAAACTATCCAAAAAGCAGCCTGGTGCCGGAACTGCTGGCTTACGTGAAGATGCCCCATCCGCTCCAGGTCTATAAGAACCTCGATTTGGATATTACTATCGAAGATTCCGAAAAAGGACCTGCATTCGATGTAAAACTCTCCTATGCGGGCAACGCGGAACATTTCAAATACGCCCACCTGCCCGTTGAAACAGATAAGACATCCGTCGTATTGAGCATCATCGACGCGCATGATGACCTGCAACTGAAAAACGATCCGGAGCATCACGGTTACAGGGAAGCGGTCGAAAAGAACTATTCAAAACTCACGGACCTCATCGGGAAAGACGGAATCGACTCGATCAGGGACTTCCATGAGGGCGTGGAGACCGGCAAGTATTTCTCGGATATGGAATTTGACCTAAAAGACCCGGATCCTTCCGCGAAACATATTCTCGAGTGCCTTGGATCCCTGGAGAAACCCGTTCAGAAAGCGATGGATAATTTCGCACGGGTAACCACCTTCCGCAATCTCGCGGAAAAGAACCTCCTGCGCGAAGCGACCCTGTTTACCTCCGGCGTGCTAGAGGAAAAGAACGGCCGCCTGATCGTCCCACAAGGATATAGGCCCGGAATGTCGCGTGAGGAATATCAGGCATGGCATCCATCGGCGAGGGGAAACACCGCCATCTCCGTGGATACGGCGATCTCAGCTAAACAGCTTGGAAAGCTGGAAGCAATCGCCGCATCCCAGAAGCCGCAGCAGATCATCATGGATATCCTCTTCCTCGACCCAGGTGACCATCTGTCTCAAAAATCGGATCCCCGAGACCAGATGGACGGGGCGTTTGTCGATGAAAGCCACATCGCGGTACCGATCAGTCCGGAATTCGCGTCAATCGTGGCTTCAGATATGAAAGATTCAATCGATGCCAAGCTGGCTGGCAAGCGCACGAAATGCGACATTTCCCAATGGCATACGCTCGGGAAACAGGCTCGCGACATGCTCGCCGAGAACAGTAAACACGACCGCTCTCTCGCTGCCGTCAGGGATGCCAAGACGGCCGTTGCCGACAAGGTCAACGAAGGACATCAAGCTAGTTCCGTGCACGATAATCCGAGTCATTAAAGATCAAGACCGAACAAATTTTTGATTGAAAGGACCTTCCATGTATCCCGGTCAGCATATGTCCATCGAGGATAACATTTTCTATGCAAAGCGAAATATCGTTGACAGTATTTGGAAAGAAGCAAATATCGAGGGAATCGATATCACGTTCCCTGCTACAAAAGCGGTTTTCGAAGGTGCTAAAATTGCTAACCTAACGCAAGACCAAACAACTGTAATTAACAATCTAAAACATGGATGGCAATTCATATTTGATTTTATTGATGCGCCTATCGATTTGTCATATGTACGGCAGGTACATCAACTCGTTAGCAACAATCTTGTTCCCGATTCTGGACAACTGCGATATTTTGATGTGTATATTGGCGGAACAAGCTGGCAACCGGAAATACCAGACTTCGACACTGCAAAAGCCGCTATCGAAAAAATTGCGAATATGGAACCTGGGAGAGAACGCGCGCTTAAGATGTTCGGTTATCTTTGTCGCTCCCAACTTTTTAGTGATGGAAATAAGCGAACAGCGCAACTCATAGCAAATAAAATGTTGATTGCTGACGGCTGTGGCATCTTGGCGATTCCGAAAGAGCAAATTAACAATTTTGAGACTCTGCTACTCGACTTTTATGAAACAAACAAACCGGATAAATTCTTTTCTTTTTTAACTAAAGAAGCTATCTATGGACTCGATCGTACCGTACCATCTTCACAGAACTTAAAAGTCAAGTGTAAAGCTGCCACACTTGGAAGCAACGCGTTGAAAACAAGAAGCAATACTGTGGGCATTAGCAAGACACAAAACGCTGACCGTACAGCGCACACCGAGCATATTGAATGAATGTTATGGACATGGTATAATAATATTACGGAGGTAAAAATACTATGTCTACAATCGCTGAGGCTGAAAAAGCTGTTGAATTCAATGTCTTCTATGCAAAAAGAAATGTTGTGGATAGCATCTGGAAAGAGGCAATCATTGAAGGTGTCAATATCACATACCCGCAAGCAAAAGTAATCGTTGAGTACAACCAAACCGTTGAAGGATTGACTGTCACCGGAACAATTACCGTCTACAATCTTAAACTTGCTTGGAATTATCTCTTTGAGCATTTAAACTCACTTGTAGATTTTGAGTTTGTTGCCAAAATAAATTCCATTTTGGGTGCATCGCTTGTTCATAACGCTGGATGTATTCGTAACATACCAGTAGGTATCAGTGGGACCGCCTGGCAACCGGAGATGCCGGACTTCGATACTGCAAAAGCCGCTATCGAGAAAATTGCGAATATGGAACCTGGGAGAGAAAGGGCACTTAAGATGTTCGGTTATCTTTGTCGCTCCCAACTTTTTAGTGATGGGAATAAGCGAACGGCGCAACTCATAGCAAACAAGATGTTGATCGCTGACGGGCGCGGAATCTTGGCGATTCCACCAGAGTGTAAACATGACTTCGGTCAAAAGCTCAAGCGCTTCTATGAGACAGCGGATGATTCTGAATTACAGAAATTTTTAATTGAAACATCAATCTACAATTAAGAGAAGCAGGAAACTGATTTCAGTCGGCTTCCTGCTTTCTTTTACGGTTAGACGAGTTTTACTTAATCAAAGTATATGATATAATATACTTTGAAAGCAGGTGATAAGATGCGTACTATCGACGCTATGAAAAAACTTGCCCGCAATGATGGGCGATTTACTCATGTTTACACTAAAAAGGAGCTGTCAGAACTTTTTAATGAAACCGGCAGCAAATTGAATGGAACATTGAAGTCACTTATTAAAGAAAACATTTTGAAGCGTGCATACCATAATGTATACGTTTTTCGCTTTTCTCAATACGGAGGACTCGGTACTTTAGATTTGATTGGTAAGAAAATCCGACCAAATGACTCCTTCTATGAAAGCCTTGAGTCCTCTGCTTCAGCATGGAGCCTCATTTCACAGATCCCCACGGTCGTAACCTATATGACCACAGGAAAGTCAAAATGGTATAACACGAGTTACGGAAGCATCGATTTCGTTCATTACAGCAAAACAGATGAGAAACCAAGAACCATCGATAGGTCGTCGATGGGAAGGGTTCCGCTTGCAGACAAACTTCAAACATATCGGGACTTACAAAAAACAAAACGTTCCCTTGATCTTTTAAGAGAGCAATACGACAAAGACCATGGCTGTCGCGACGGAAATATCCAATATTATCCTTGCGAAGACGACGATACTTGGGATTTTCTTGATAAGCAGGAAGATGTACTCTAGTGTGCATCTTCCTATTATTTTTTTGGAGTCATTATGCTTTACGTTTCCTCTCTTCCCCAAGTCAGAGATTTTGCTCAACAAGAAGCTTTCAGAATTGATTCTTCATCTCTCATTCCTTTTATTGAAAAAGAACTCCTTCATATAGACTTGCTCAATTCCTTTGTTCCCCAGATGCAGAATACATCCCTTGTATTTCAAGGTGGAACCGCACTGCGTCTTTGTTATGGTGCTCCACGGTATAGCGAAGACCTTGATTTTTCTGTCGGTTCAGACTTTTACCAAGCAGAGAAATTAAACTCGCTTATCAATGAAAATCTCATTAAACAGTGCAATGGTGAGGTCAGTCTTAAGCAACCTAAAGACAGCATTTGGAATAGAAATGACGTTTCAAATCAGACGAAAGTTGCTAAATGGTTTGTCAAATATGATCTAAATCCAAATCAGCGAGATATCCCTTTGCAGAAAATTAAATTGGAAGCCGCTTCTATCGGAGCCCATACATCGCTCACGAAAAACGCCATCTGCCATTACCCGCAGTTCTTTAAGGAATTTCCTGATTTAAAGATTCACGTTGAATCCTGCAATGAAATCATGGCTGATAAACTGCTCTCCTTTTCTGCTTCCATTTATACAAGATGGCGAGATCTTTGGGATATGAACTGGATGATAGAAAAATCGGATATTACTCCAGCTACTTTCCCATTACTTGAATATAAAATTCTTGATTACAAAACAGATTCCCAAGAATACAAAAGTAACTTGGAGAACACCATCAAAAATATCCCAGAATTCATTAACAGCAATGAATTCCTGCAGGAAATGAAAAAGATGCTTCCTGTTGAGACTGTTAAAACAACCTTACTAGATCCCAACTATCGATTGAAAATGATCTCAAATCTTTCTGATATTCACCGAGAAGCATTCGGCAATATCAAAAAACCAAGTGCGCATCAACGCCTGTCAGAGCGAAACCATGATTTACGCCAGGCGTCAAAAGCTCTTTCTAACGAACGAACAGATCGGCAAATAGATTCCTTTGACAAAACTGAGCATTAAAACGTTATCGTTGTGAGAGTCTTTTAGAAAGGAAAGCAATAATGGAATTGATTCTTGCCGAGAAGCCTAGCGCTGCACGAAATTTTGCAAAAGCATTGGGTGGAAAAACCGGTAATTATGCCGGAACTGAATATAAAATTACCAATCTGCGCGGACACGTTATGGGGCTGTTGCCTCCCGATAAACAGGTTCCTACTGAAAAGGTCGAGTTCTATAAGAGTTGGGATCTTGAAAATCTGCCGTGGAATCTCAACGATTTTGCATGGAAGAAGGGGATCCTAAGCGGATGCAAGGACATCATTTCCGGTCTTAAAGATGAGCTGAAAGAGGCTGATTGCGTCGTGATCGCAACGGATGTCGACCCATCCGGCGAGGGCGAGTTGCTTGCCTGGGAGGCTTTGGAGAAATGCGGTTGGAGAGGTCCGACCAAGCGTATGTACTTTGCCGACGAGGCGCCGGCAAGCGTGCAGAAAGCTTTCAGGGAACGCAAGACCCTTCCATCTATGGACAAGGACGGCGACTATGTGAAGGCGGTCGTCCGCGAGCGCTGGGATCTCGCGAGCATGCAGTTCACCCGTGCGGCAACACTCGTAGCGCGAAAAAAGGGGTTCCGAACGGTCGTACGCCAGGGTCGGTTGAAATCGGTCATGGTCAAACTGACCGGCGACCAGTTGAAAGCCTATAACGAATATGTCCGCAAGCCGTTTTACGAGGCGCGTTTCAAAGATGAGAACGGCAACATCTTTGCCAGAAAGACCGACGACCCCGAAGATATCCGGTTCGATAGCCCCGATCGGGTAGACCTTTCGCAGTTGCACGACAGCGCTGTCGTAGAGGATTCCAGGGGGAAGAAACACACTGCCCCCGGAAAACTCCTCGACCTCGCCGGCCTGTCCGCTATCCTCGCGAAGCAGGGGTTCAAGCCGGCAAATGTCCTGAAGACATATCAGGAGATGTACGAAAACCAGATCGTAAGCTACCCGCGTACCGAGGATAAGGAGGTCACGCCGGAACAATTCGGCGAATTGCTTCCGCTTGTCGATAAGATTGCCAGCGTGGTCGGTGTGGATACGTCTCTGCTCTCCCATCGCGCCGCAAGGAAGACACATGTCAAGGAAGGCGGGGCGCACGGCGCGAACAGACCGGGAATCAATGTTCCCGAATCTCTTGCCGAGCTTGAAAATGGTTACGGAAAAATCGGTTCCGCGATCTATTCCGTACTTGCCAAGAACTATCTAGCGATGCTCGCTGAAGATTATGAATATGAGCTGATCAAAGGCCATGTAAGGGACTTTCCCGAATATGTCGGGCAGACCCAGATCCCAATCAAACCAGGGTTCAAGGCGATTTTCGATTCGGACTCCTCTTCTACCGAGAAATCGGAAGGGGTGGAGGCGGAGAACGCCTGCGAGTTCGGTAAGGTCGTCTCCCCGTATGTGCACGAAGGAGCCAACAAACGCCCGCAAAAACCGACAATGAAATGGCTTACGAAGAAGCTCGAGAAATATAACGTCGGTACCGGCGCCACCAGGACGAGCACGCTTGCAGAAATCACCGCCAATGAGGAACGCGCCCTCATGAAGGAAAACAAGGGCGCACTCACCATGACGAAGTGCGGCGAGGTGTCTTACGCCTTGCTGGCGAATTGCCAAATCGCCTCACCGGAAGTCACCGAGAAGCTGTTTGAATCCATGAACGAGGTGGGACGGTTTTCACGCAAACCGTCCGATGTCATCAATACCGTCACCGATATGGTCGTGCACGATATGAAGGCAATGCAGGATAACATAGGTGCATTGGACGGTATGAAACTAGGCGACGGAAACGCGATCGTCATCGGCAAGTGCCCGAAATGCGGCAAGGACCTCTATGCGACGAAAAATCAGTTCCGCTGCGCCGGAGTGCATTTCAAGAAGACAGGCGAGAAAGATGGGAAAGCCGTCTTCGCCCAGGACGGAACCTGCGACTTTTCCATCTACCGTTTTGTCGGACCAAAGGATAAGCCGAAGAAGCTCACCGACAAGAATGGCAGGGAAATCGCCGAAAAAGGAAAGACATCGCTCATCAAGGGAATCAAGAAGAAAAGCGGGGATGGAACCTATGACGCGTATCTCACATTGAATCGCGAGACCTGGTCGCTTGATATGCAATTCCCCGAGTTCAAAGGGAAGAAACACAAAGGCTAGTTCGGGACTCCCAACTTTAAACAATTCCGCTTCTGACAGGACCAATTTCGGTTATTCGGATAGCGTCAACGGAATCGTAACCGGTAACCCGTGGAACTTTGACTAATGCGACAGCCGATGGTTTCCGCGATCGGTTTGATACAATTGACCACAATGCAGTCAGTAAATGATGTCCAAGCTGAAGCCGGAGATCGATAGAAAGGAATTTCATTATGGAAGAAAAGACCGAAGCCGTTAAGAGCGAGGAAACTACGGTTGGTTTGACTATGAACTATAACCCGTTTTCGTTCATTTCCTGCCAGGAGGACGCCTTGGTGCTGGCGGGGTGCATCTCACATGGCTTGGATGCAGATGTCATCAAGAAAAGCGGGGACCTTTTCGCGACCGCCCGCGCCATGCTTCTCGATGCGTGTGTCTGCCTGCTCTATCGCCAGGGCGGCGATTCGATGAGCAGGCAGGGTCTCGTAGATCTTCTGCAGAACGACATCAGCCATAACGAGGATCAGGATATGCCCTCGATCAAGGCTGCCTATGACAAGATCGAGGCCGACGGCGCGACTGTCGAGGAGGACCTGGGGCTGAAGCGGTACCGCATGTTCCAGGCCATCGCCTACGGTGAGACGGCAATCTCCGTCGAGCTGGATCTGTACGCCAAGTTGTCCGCTATGGTCGATAGGCCGCTTGTCGGCTAGACCTGCAAGCCGAATCGATATGCCAGCGATTCGCATGGCGATGCGCTATTCATGCGGTGCCTGACGGCACCTATGATCTGCTCGCCAGGGCTCGCTGATTGATTTTTCTGGCACTCTTCTCTTTGGGGCATCCGGCTATGGGTGCCCCTTTTTTGATGAGAGATGGTAGAATCTTACAAAGAAAAATAAAGAAATGGGGGATTTAACCGTGATCGGTGACAACTTAAGACAAGCAAACAAAGTAAAGGGCACTTCCTGCCTTTCGGGTGATGTGCGATGATGAATCGAAGCGGAATCGAAACGTATGAGCTGTTGCGCCTGGATGAGGTGGCGCTCGCCGGGTATTTCGATTTGGAAGATACCAGGTTTGAAGAATGGTATGAAAAGAACCGCGCAGTCGGCGACAGATTGTACAGCGCAATTCTTGATAGAAAAATTGACCTCGTAGCTTTCCGTGGAACGGAAGACGGTCGCTACTACTCCATCCTTACGCGTAGCCCGAAACAGGAAGGCTCCCTGCAGCTCACGGATATCGACAGCAAGGGACCGATCGGGCATCGCCGGCTTACGAACCAGAAGATGCTCGATCTTCCGGGATACGGTGCCGTCCTCGCCGCCGTTCCCGACATCTCGAAATGCAATGAACGGGACATCCTGCAGGCGATCGGATTCACACAGAAGGGCGATCGAAGCCTGAAGGAAAAGGTCGCCATCGGCAGGGAGGGCAGCAAACAGCTTGAAGCCGCGCGCAATCGCGAAGGGCTAGAAAACTTTGATGGGCGTGATTTCCGATGAGTGCTCGTCCGGTTATCCAAACTTACAGGCTGGCCTCCCTGCACGAAGCCGCGATCGCCCGACTTAAGAACCCCAAAAACGATAGGTATAAAGAGCTCTATCTCCAAAACAGGGAAATCGGCGAGAAAGTCTATAACGCCGTCCTGTCAGGCCGCCTCGACCTCGCCTGTTTTTGCGGAGACTCCAGCAAATACTATTCGGTTCTGACACGGAGTACCAGGCAGGACGGCGCACTCCAAGTTACCGAGATCGACCGGAAAGGACCGATCGGACATCGACTCCTCACCGGTCCCAAGCAACTCGAGCTTCCGGGATGCGGCGCGACGATCACCGCCGTTTCCGATGTCTCACGGTGCACGGAACAGGAAATCCTCGATGCCGTTGGATTCAAGATGCAACAAGGCCTGAATTCCAAAGCCATGAAGTGCAAAGTCTCCCATCACCGGCTCGACGATGAACGCTTAAAGATTGATCTTCCAAAAGAGGGAAAGTCCCCCACACGTTAACCCGTGCAAGGGACTTTCCCGGTATGGCTCCATATGCCGTTTTCGGTTAATGCTCCTGGGATGAAGTCTCTTTAACCTGTTTCCCGTCATTGAGCAATTCGGCCGCGCTGCGGCTGACTTCCTGCCTATGTGACAGGCTGCGGTCCGCCGCTTTGGACGAGGTCGCGGGATGCTTCGCGTCATAACGGTCGCCAATGAGGGCAGCGAGTTCGTCCCGATCGTAATAATCTACGTCAGGTCCGTCTGCACAGTTATCGATATAGCCGTCTCGAAGAACGGTGACTTCGCCACCTTCGGTGTAAGCCCGTCCGTATTTCTCGTAGTCAAAGGCACTTTCAATCTGGCTCGAACTGTCGAGGATATGCTTCAGCTCCTCATTCTGCTCAACCATCTCGTACCCGTAGCTTTTCTCCGGTGACATCGTGGTATAGATCATACTACCGAACTCATCCTTATCGTAAGCGCCATCGTATTCCCAGCTATAAAACGGAATCTCGTCGGCCTGCTCGATGAGATTCATAAGCTCAACGAGACTTTCAGGAGTATTATTCGCCTGAATCCATGCGCCTACCTTCTCCAGATCGCCTGGGCTTACCGTAACGAGCTGCTTCGCAAGCAGGTTCAAGTCCTCGAGATGGCAAAACTCGGTAAAGAGCTGAGTCGCGCCGAAGGGGACGCCATCATAATCAGAGATATAGATTTCCTCGTGCAGCGGATCTTGCAGGCGGTTGAGGTGGAGAAAATCCCGAATCTCCGCTTCCGTCTTCGGCAAGGTGATCCACGTATCGTGGAGCTCGCCCTCGTTGTAGTAGCCGTAATTCCCGATGCATACGTTCAGGCCTTTCGTGAAATCCTGTTCCATGGCTGTCCCTTCTACTCTATGAATCGTAGGGTTGCTTTTGTAAGATTCTACCACTTCACCCCGCCCCGTCCCTATTACGATAGGATTGATATCCGCTCATGCCGACAAAGAAGGGAACCGATGAGAAAGGAAAATAAGAAATGATTTCGCGACATCTGCTCATTGAATTATGAGACGAAGTCGGTATAATAGCCCAAGAGAAACACCAAAAGGAAAGTGCGTGTTTATGAATGAAACCATGAAGCCCTCTTGTGGGGAGGCATATGACGCGACGCCTGTCGCCGTCCTCGCTGCGAGCGAAACCCTCACTATCGCACTCGGCATGCTCACAAAGTCACCTGTCGCGGCAATCGTCGCAGGCGGCTTGACGGGCTGCGTGTGCAGCCTCGCCCTCCCAGCCATCAGCGGGCGCATCCTGAGCCGCAAGCGCGATGCGATCCTTTCCTGGTGGGATGAGAACCTTGAAGTCTACAAGAAGTTCAAGGTGGAGAATCCAGACCGCGAACCGAGCAAACGCGCCGAGAAACGCGAGGAACGGGACCTTGCGATTTGGTGGCTCGATGCCATGAGGCTCGTCCGCACCAAGGAACTCATGCGTGAGAAAGTCGAGGCGCTTATCGAGACGGGTAGCCGCATGCCAGATGGCGTGAATCTCGATGATTATGAGACCGTCGAGGAGTACCGTGCCCGCTACGTCGCACCGGTCTCCAAGATGACCTCCGCCATGCTTTCCCTTGCCGTCGGTCTCGGTACCGCCGCGACCTGCTATGTCGGGATGACCGGCAACCTCCACTCCCCGCTGCTGTTTCTTCTCGGCGGGATTACCTCGATTCTCGTCACGGCAGTCGGCGCGATGTGCGACCAGCGCTCACGCGTTCTGCCCTTCGGCCTGTCTATCGCCACATACCCTCTCGCCGTACTTACGGCGTTCGGGCACGGCGGTGTAAGCGGATTGATCGGCAACCTGCTGTGCGGTGTGGGTATCTATGCGATTTTCGCCATCACCAACCATCTCTTCCGCATCACCGGCGGCGCCGATGCAGTCGGTGCCGGCGATCGCAGGCTCGTCCCGGCGATCGCGACGGCATGCGGGTTCCACGGCACGGTATACGGCATGGGCGCGATGTGCATCGCCATGCTCGCCAACTACATCCCCCGCTACCGTGCGAAAGAGATCACCCTTAAAAGCCGCGTACCCATGGGGCCTTTCCTGCTCGTCTGGCTTTGCACCGGCGTGCCCCTTGGGTGTATCATGTAGCAGTCAATCCCGCTGTTCCCCGCAGAGAAGTTAGGGGTAGCCGATCTGCGAGGAACAACTGAGAATTGAGTTTCTGTAACCGTTCGAATGGACACAAAGGAAGGAGAATTCCCATGAATTCCATCCGCAATTGCGTTTATGCCGGTGAGATCGCCGGCGGCGCCGACACCGTCGAGTACGTCATCGTTGCCATCGTCGCCGTCGTGATCGGCGCCGCTCTGATCGCCTTCGGCAACCAGATGCGCGACCAGATGGACAAGACCGGCACGTCCATCTCCCAGTGGTTCGACGGCGCCCGTAAGGCCGCCAGCGAGTCTGCCAACAAGATCAACTCCGGCTCGAACCCCGGCACCGCCGGCAAGTAAACCTCCTTTCTCTCTGATAGCATAATACCATACTACTAAGGTATTTGTTCCGAGAATCGAGAATTCTGCAACCAAGGAGGAACTGGACGTGAAAGGCATCTTCAAGAAACCGGAGTCCGAATCGGGCGCCGCAATCATCGAATTTGCGCTCGGCGTTCCGTTCCTCCTGATTTTTGCCATGGCTGCCATGGAATTCGGCCAGATATCGGCGGCGACATCCGCTGTCGACAACGCCGCCCATGCAGCCGCACGAGAGCTCGCTGTAAACCCCAGCGGCGATGCCTCATCAGCTAAGGAGGCGGCCGTAAATGCCGCCTCCTCTTTTTTCGCTGAAAACATGAAGATCGAGACAGATGTCTCGGATGCCGAGAGGGAAACGTACACGCACCGGATTCCCGATTCAAACGGATCGTCCTATACGGACAGGGAGTCGAATGTCTCCACCCGGAAATGCACCGCGACCGTATCCGTGACCATCCAGCCACAGACCGTCCTCGGCGATGCGATCTATGCCGCCGGAGGGTTCGGAGGCGGCATGACGATCGAATCCAACGCCGTGGAGTTAAAGGATTCAACGGTGGAAGGAGGTGCGTCCTCGTGGTAAGGACCCATTCTGAAAGAGGCTCGGAAGTCCTCGAGGCCGCCATCGTCCTCCCCATGCTCATCGTCCTCGCATTCTGTCTTATCCAAGTTTGCCTGATAGCATATGAGGGCACCGCGATGACCGCCGCAATCGAGTCGGCCGCGATGAAGTCCGATTTCTCCGCCGCAATCGCATCCGGTAACGTAAACCAGGCGGTAAAGGACGAACTCGCATCGAACACGCCGGGTATCGTCAAGGACAACATCACCGTGACGAACTCCAAGGTCTCCTATTCGGATAGGTCCGATGAGGCCACCGTCACCGATACCGGTTCCACGGGAATCACGACCATCTCGAAATCAAGCACCACGGCGCTTCTCGAATCGACCGTCGACTATAAAGTCCCGATCCTGATTTCGGTCGGCAGCTTCGACGGTATCAAGATGTCGAAAACGATCAAAGTGGAGGTCCCGGTTTCCGAGAAGATGGAGGTGTCGCGATGACGCGCGTCCGCAGCGAATCCGGCGCAATCAGCATCCTGAACGTCATCATCATGCTCGTGCTCCTCATCGCACTCGGTTTCGCATTCGAGCTCTCCGCAGCCCTCGACCAGCAGAACGCCCAGACAAATGACTGCTCCGCAGCCAGAGATGCCACCATGGCGTCGCAGAACCTCCTTGTCGCGAAGAACTCCGATGACCCCGGACTCGCAATCGCAACCTCGGCCGTCAAGTCCCTGCGTGCCAACGGGTTCAACGGCGAAGTCGAGGTCTGGTTCTATGAAGCCCCCTCCTCGGCCGTCCCCCAGAGCAAACGCGCGTGGGCCTGGGGCATCCAGACGAAATCGTCCTTGAAAGGATACTTTGCGACCTATTCGCTCGGAGATTTCAATATCCCCATCGGAGCGCACGTCACGGCACATGCCGTCCCCTACACTGCGGGAAAGGCATGGAGACCGGCGGATTCGGGTAACGGAAAGTATTCCTTCAAAGCCGGTTCGGACACCCCCGAATACGGGGAGTACACGTCCACGAAAGAGCTTCCGCAAGAAGTGGTCGACGAGATGAAAACAGCCGTCAACCAGGCAACGAACAATAAATAGCCTTCCCGATGAGCTAAAATGAAAGGATATCAGGCGACATCATGTGCCAATGCCTGATATCCTTTTGCTATGCCGCGTGTCTGACGGCATCTCTACACAGGAAAGCGAGAAAGGAACACCATGCCAGACACCAACGATACCGATGCGATCCTCGCGAAAGTCCGTTCAGGCGAGCTTTCGGCAGGCGATGCAGCTGCCCTGATCGCGAATCTCCACGCCGCATCCTACAAGGCGATGCAGGACGCGCAGACTGCACAGGCTCCGCAGCCCGAGCCTCCCGCACCTCAAGCCGCCAGTCAGCCGGGCATGTCCCAGCAACCCGTTCAGCAGGCACCGGTCGCGGCTGCCGCACCTTGCTATCAGCCGCAGGTTCCGGCTATGCCGGCATATGCCGCTCCGACGCCCGACGCGGTTGCCGAGAAGGCTCAAGAGACGGTTCCGCAGCACCCTCAGGCACCTACAGCGCAGCATCCCGCCTCCTATGAGCCGCCTGCATATGTCCCGGCAGCATCCGAGCCGCATCCGGTCTACGACCAGCCCTCCCCTGCCGTGAATCCGTATCGTCAGCCGGCACCCGACACGACTGCCACGCTTCCGGCGCAGTATGCCACCGCATCCCAGCCAGAACCGGAAACCGCGTACCATCAGGCCTCGCCCCTTCCGTATAATCCCCCGCAGGAGACCGACAAGTACATTCCCGTCAACGAGATGGAATCCTCCAGCTTCTTTACCGATCCTGAACCTGCTGAAGAACAGGAACCGAAAAAGAAGCGCGAGAAGCCTGCAAAGCCATCGAAGCCGTCCCGTGCCGAACGCAAGGCCGAGAAGAAGAAGGCCAAAGAAGAAGCCAAGGCAGCGAAAGCCCAAAAGAAGGCAGCCGGCCGCCGCGGCGCCGCGTCCCCCAACGGTCCGAGCCTCACGGGCATGGAGAAGATCGCCGTGAAGGTCTCCCGCCTGCAAAAGGTCACCGCCGGTCTCGCTGTCATCGCCGTCCTCGCGGGAGGTGTCGCCGTCGTATCGGAGATCGACGCAAACAATCGAATCGCAGAAGCGTTCTCCGGCACCACCGAAGTCGTCGCAGCCACGAAGACCATCCGCGCCGGCGACGAGATTTCCGCAAGCGACCTCGCCTTCGTCTCCGTCCCGAACAGCACGGTGGCGGACGGCGCAATCACCAAGAAAGATATCGACGACTCCTCCAAGACTCCCGTCGGTCGCGTCGCAACCCAGTACATCGCCAAGGGCTCCCAGCTCACCAACGCATCGACTGCAGGTAAGGACAACCCTGAGTCCCTTGCTGCCGCGATCGGGGACGGCATGGAGGCTGTGACCATTTCCGTCGATGCCCAATCCGGCATGGGCGGCATGCTCCGCGTAAACGACAGGGTCAAGGTGATCCAGCCCAACGACGGCTCCCTCGGCGGCGATGGGTTCACCGTCATCGCCGACTCCGTGCGCATCGCAGCCCTCGACGGCAACTTCAGCTCCGGTAGCGGCTCCTCTGACGGATACAGCACTGTGACGCTCGAGGTCACGCCCGAGCAGGCAGGTAAGATCCGCACCGCCGGTGGCCTTACCCTTACCCTGCCCTCTTCTGCCGATACCACCGAGAGCGGTGAGTAGCCCATGGCAGACGAAACCGTTCTCAGGATCAAGGAGCGTATCCGCCAGGAGATGCGCGACCTGCTCGGCGTGACCATGGCCGACGGCGGCTCGATCGACCGTCAGGCGCTTCCGGCCCAGATCGACGGTGTCGCCCATGAAGTGTGCGCCGATTTCGGCATCTCCGACGAAAACTGGATCGGCTACATCATCAAAAGCACCGTTGACGACTTTATCGGTCTGGGTCCCCTGCAGCCCTTGCAGGACGATCCCAAGGTTGCCGAGATCTTCATCGATCCCGTCGGCGTCGAGCCGAATGGAACATTTATCACGCCGGTCGCCCGCGCCGAAGTGGACGGCCAGATTGTCGACTGCCCCGGTATCGACCTCGTCTCGCATGATGAGGTCGGTCGGCTTATCGGACGTATCGCCGAGGAGGCGAACCGCCGCTGCGACGATTCGTTTCCCGAGATGGACGCTACCCTTGCCGACGGCTCCCGTGTGCACGCAGCCCACCCGAAGGTCTCCCCCAACGGCTGGTCGCTCAATATCCGTAAATTCAGCAAGGACAAGCTAACCGCTGAGGACCTGCTGGAGCGCGGTGCCATGAGCGAGCCTATGTACATGTTCCTCAAATCGGCCGTCAAGGCCCGTGCGAACTTCATCATCTCCGGCGGCACCGGTTCCGGTAAGACCACGATGCTGAACGCACTCTCCGCCTTCATCGGCTATAACGAGCGCGTCGTGACCATCGAGGATACGCGAGAACTGCAGCTGAAGCAGCGCATCGTGATCCCCCGCGTCGCCTGCCCACCGAACTCAGAGGGCAAGGGCGAGTTTACGATGCATGAGCTCCTGGTCGGCGCACTCCGTGAGCGTCCCGACCGTATCGTCGTCGGCGAGTGCCGTGACGATGAGACTTACGAGATGCTTCAGGCCATGCAGACGGGTCACGACGGATCGCTCACGACGATCCATGCGAACGACTGCGCCGGTGCATTCACGCGTATCGAGAACATGATCCTGAAGAGCCAGGGCAACATGACCATGGAGGCGATCCGCCGCCAGATCGGTGCCGCGATTGATGTCGTCGTGCAGGTGAAGCGCTGGAGGGGCGGCTACCGCCGTATCGAGTCCATCACAGCCGTCGAGGGCTTTTCCGACGGTAACGTGACCCGCAACGAACTGTTCCACTGGGAGGGCTCGCCGGAAAACGGCAGGCATGTCGCCACTGGATACCAGCCGGCGCGTCTAAAGGAAAAGATCCTCGACGCGGACGCGGAGTACGACCCCCGTTGGTTCGAAGGCGGTGTCTGGTAATGGAACCTGCCGTCATCATCATGATGCTGAGCGTTTTCTTCCTATTGCTTTCCATCACCGTCGGCCTCTACTCCCTGTTCTGCGGGCTGTCGGCTGCCGGTGATGTACGCCGCATGAGGAATTTGACTGCCCTTAGAACCGGCGAGTCGGACGATAAGGACAAAAAAGTTCCCACGCCCCTTCCACGTCTTGCGGAAGCCGGTATCGAAGTCAATGGCAAGACGTGGATTCTCCTCCTCGTCTTGCTCGCGGGAGCGGGTGCCCTCATCGGATTCATGGCCCTGGGACTTATCGGAATCGGTTTTGCCCTCATCGGACCCCTGATTGCCGAGCTGTGGGTGCGTTCCCGCGGAAAGAGCCGTAAAGCACGATTCGATGAGCAGTTGGCGCGGTCGCTTCCCATGGTCGCGGAAAACATGCGTGCCGGATCCTCGATTGAAAGAGCCCTGCGCTCTGTCGGGGAAAATTCAGACGACCCTCTGAAATCCGAGCTCCTGGCCTGTGCCGGCGCAATGCAAATCGATGGCGATATCGTCGCCGCGCTCGATGACATGGCGAAACGAACCGGCAGCAAGGACCTTGTCCTCCTGCAGGCCGCCGTGGCTTCGCACAAGGAGGTTGGCGGATCGCTGGCTGACTCGCTCGAGCGCATCGGAGACACCATCGACGCCCGGTTGTCGCTCCGTCGGCATATCGAGTCGGAGACGTCATCTGTAATCGCATCCATGAAGGCGCTTATCGTGATGCTGCTCATCCTGTTCGCAATCATCATGGTCGGCATTCCGCAGGCATATGATTTCTATACGCAGGACCCGCTCGGCATTCCCGTGCTGATCGTCGTGGTGCTATTTGCGGCAACGGGCTCCGTCATCATCTACAAAATGGCAGACATCGACGTGGAATAGGAGCCAATCGAAATGAATATCCAATATCTCCTCGTGCTCCTGTTCGCCTGTGCTGCCGGCGGTATGACTTATGTTCTCGCCGGCGAGCCCTTCCGCAAGCCGCTGGCGCGCGCCAGGATGTCCATCGCCGCCCGTAAGGGGATGCACGCCAAACCGACGCAGCGCATGAAGATCGCCGAGGCAATCGACCGCGCCGGAGAGGCGTTCGAAAAGGTCATCCCGCTCAAGCTGTCGGAATCCCGAGAACTGCAGGACAAGCTCGACCTGGCAGGGTTAAAGATAACCCCATCGACCTGGCGTGCCATCTCCCTCGGGATCACGATCTTCACCGCCATCATGCTCGCCGGTGCCGCCCTCGTGGGCGGATACGGAATCGCGATGGCACTCCTAGTCGGAATCATCGGCGCCGTCGGCGGATGGGCGGTCTGCGGAGTCTGGCTGTCGCATGCGGGAAAGACGCGCGGCGAAGAGATCGATCGCTATCTGCCACCGGCACTTGAACTGCTCACCATTTCCGTCTCAGCCGGCGTGCTCGTGGAGCGTGGATTCAGGCAGCTTGCCGAGAACAAGGCCCTCGGTCCGCTGGCAGACGAGTTCGCGCGTACCGATATGGAGATCTCGCACCTCGGCGTGTCCCGCGTAGATGCCCTGGACCATATGCGCCGCCGATGCGATTCACCGCTCATGGGATATTTCTGCGCGGCGTTAATCGAGGCGACCAGAAAGGGTACCTCGATCTCAGGCGTCCTCGAATCGCAGGCAAAGCTTGCACGCAAGGCGCGTTACGATGCGCTGACCGCGCAGATCAACAAGCTCTCGACGAAGATGGCTGTCCCGCTGGTCTTCTTCCTGATCGCCGTGCTCATCCTCATCCTTCCCCCGCTCATCATTCCAACCGCAAGCATGCTCATGGAAATCATGTAACCGGGGACATCAGCTTAATGACATGAAGCAGCCGGGGTGCAGATTTGCACCCCGGCTGCTTTCTTTGCGGGCTTTAGCCTGTGCGGGGCGCGCAGCGCGCCGCATCAGAAACCACCCGCTATGCGGGTGGGGCCAAACGGCTTTACAAAGCCGCCCCCTCGCCGGACACTTGCGATTGTTCAGGCCGCAAGGAATCCGAGTCGAGAGGGCGGTGGTGGCGTATGGCCCAGAAGGCCTACAGCCTGTCGCACACGAAGTGGATGTGCAAGTACCACGTCGTGTTCACGCCGAAGTATAGGCGCAAAGTCATCTACAACCAAATAAGGTCCGACCTTGGGGAGATCTTCAGGAAGCTCTGCCAGTACAAGGGGATAGAGATCATCGAGGGGCACCTGATGCCCGACCACGTCCACATGCTGCTGGCGATACCGCCGAAGTACAGCGTGTCGAGCGTGATGGGCTACCTGAAGGGGAAGAGCTCGCTGATGGTATTCGACAAGCACGCGAACATGAAGTACAAGTTCGGCAACAGGAAGTTCTGGGCCGAGGGCTACTACGTGTCCACCGTCGGCCTGAACGAGGCCACCATCGCGAAGTACATCCGGGAGCAGGAGAAGGCCGACATCGCGATCGACCGGCTGAGCGTCAAGGAGTACGAGGACCCCTTCGATAGGGGGCCGGGGCGTAAATAGCGCCGGTTTGACCGGCCCGTCACGGGTCAATCTGCAGTGCGGCCCGAACCCCGTGAGGGCCGGCGCCTTTAGACGCGTGCCGGAAATCCAGGGGTTATACCCTAAGAGCAAACCACCCCTTTTAGGGGTGGTTTTGATTTTCCCACCATAATCCCGGACATACCGGTAACTTTTTACAGTCTGCCGCGCTATAATTTCGATAATTATAAACGTTCAAGTAGGTTAGGGAATTTCATGCTAGATAAGATTAAAAACGGGGTGAAAGACATTCCTATCTCAGCGGAAGCTTTTGGGTTTGCAGCGGTCGTGGCGAGCGTAGCGCCCGTGCCGGACGCTGTGTTAGCATTGATTTTTAATGTCAGGTATCTGCTGATGTCACACTCCATTTGGACTGTCTTCTCCTCTTTGGCTACGATCATCATCCTCCTGCTAGCTGTCTTGGCGTTTTGCAAAAATAGTTGGAAAATCGCTACCGTGGGAACCGCCGTCACGCTAGTCTCCTTTATCTTTCGCGGATGCTACGGAACGACCGAGCCGGTATTACTTCTTGCGTGCACTGCGTTGTGCATGTTGATTTTCGCGGTAAAGACCTTGAACACGGAGCGGGTGTAGACAGATGGACAAGAAAAAAGAAATCGTACACGTCGATGCGGAACTCATTCCGAAAAGCGATTCCGGAATGAAAGACAGTGACGAGAAGGCTATCTCCCGCCGTCGAATGCTGGAAGCTGGTGCCGCAGCGTTGGCGTTGCTTATGATGCCAAAACTAGCGTTTGCATACACTTGTGGTGGCTTTACATTTTCCTGGCCGCCTTCCGGACCTAATCTATATGGCGATGGTCGTGAAGCGCATTTTGAAGGATGTGCGAATGGCTCTGTAATTCATAACGATGGTTCAAGTTACATCAGTAGTTGCTCAGCAAACTATTATTGGCCGACAGACCGAATGAATAACCAATCACTTGGATATGCTTACAAACTGAAAATTTCATCTATCTTTACTACTGAACTCTATGATATTTACCAGCTCGCTGTTATTGGAAACTGCGCTGACATCAACAATTCAGCTTCGTCGCTCCGTCCCCGTCTTTGGTGGCCATGGGATTCCGACAACCATCTGAAATTCTGGTGGGACGGTCAAATGAGAAAGGAACAAGTAGGACCCGCTTTTTCTAATACAAATAAAGATTACGCCGGAAAATGGTCAGGATGGCAACAATCAGGATGGTCCGATTTTGGATACGCTCATCCTGAAGCTCTTTTCAAAAGAATCAAGGGACAAAACTCTCATTGGTTTGGCCTAGAATTTGCCGTTTACGATATATGGGTCCAGGGATTCAATAAGAATCATTGGACCTATGATCGTTGTTTCAATTGGACGTCAACGAGTTCTAACGCGGGCGACATCAATGCAAAGCAATCTCCCATCAGCCTCGACCAGGACATGTCCCTGTTCGGTAGGATCGTTGCAATCGTTCCGGATGCCGTCAAGAGCGGATATCAATGTCTGGATGTCGATTCCGCAGGACAAGCCGCCGGCACGCTCGTTCATCTTTACGGCGCGGATGGTAGCGGAGCGAATTATACGCAGCGCAATTTTATCATGGGCCTCGGCGCGATGGACGAACGCGGGGGAATTACGTCCTATTTCTTCCCAGCGCATGTTAGAGGATTCGGTCTCGTGATGAATGCCTCTCACGGAAGAAATCATCTACAGAATGCTGTTAACAGCTGTACTGTTCCCAGTTCTGTTCAATCGCTTCAACTTTATTCAGATGACAATTCGGAGGCATGCCGATTCTGGGTCACAAAGAGTGTCGACAAGAATGGCAGGTATAACATCATCAGCGATGCATCCGGTTTTGCATTCGATCGTAGTGGCGGCAATACCGCAGAAGGAACAATCGTCCAGCTGCATTCCAACGGTATTAAGGGCTCCGAATGGACGAATGAGTCGCACAAGTGGCGTATCGAGGAAGTGTTCTTCAAGGGCACGATCTCGCTCGATGCCGAGCGCGTCGAGCCCGGTAAGACGATCTCTGTCATCGACCCGTCAAAGACGTGCACGCCCTACGATATGGCTGGCACCGGTTCGGTGAAATACCTGTACCGTTGGTACTGGATGCAAGATGAGCTGGAAAGCCCGTTTGCCGAAAACAAGTATCCCGAAGCCTTTACGTTAAGCAGCTGGTGCCATCTTACAAATTGCGGCGATCAGATCTGGCGTGACGCCTATGCCGGCGCGGGATACCCTGTTCGCGACACTAACTTCTTCGTCGAGGCCTTCAAGCTTAGGATCAAGTACGGTAGCGGTTTCATCGAGAACAACGCCGACTTTGGAGCAATCTGCTACGCCGGATGCATGGGCATCGAAAATTCAGGCGATTTCTCTTGGTCCGATGTCTGCCGCGACGGCGAGGAACTTGGCAAGAGTGGCGTTAGCAACCGCATTACCGGCATCAAGATCTGGCTTGAGGGAGATATCGCCAAGGAATACGATATCGCCTACCGCGCCTTCATCTATGGGCAGGGCTGGACGGAGCGTTTCCATTCCAACGGCGGCTCTCAGGATGATGCGGAGCTGTGCGGTTCGGATGATGCATCCGGCAGCAAGGGAGCCATCAAGTGTATCCAGGTATTCGCCATCCCGAAGCCGCGCGGTGCCAAGCTGGCACGAGAGTTCGCCGAAGACAATTCGTTTATCCCGGAAAACTCCCATTCGGGTGGCTATCTCACGGCACAGGCGATGCTCGCGCTCAACCTCGATGACACGTCGGGGTTCGATGGGCACAAGATGATCGTTGATGCGTATCAGGGCGACAGTTCGAAGGGCCTGGAAGCTCTGCCCGTCCCGCCGACTCCTCCGCCTCCTGTCGGTATCAAGGTGTTCTATTATGTCGACGGTGAAACCGATCCGTGTTTCGAGGAAGAGTACGAGATGGGAACGACCTATCAGGTGAATCCCGATGCGACTGCCGCCGGCCAGAAAGACAACTGCCTTGATCTGGTCTGCTGGTACACTGATCCGGAGTACACGCAACCGTATGAGCCGACAGAGCTCAGTACTGCGCTAAAGCTGTACGGTTATAACCCTTGCTCGGTGAAATACGATACGACCACCCGCAGCAGCGTGCTGGACACTTCGTATAACTGGTCGACGGACGCCGACCTTGGCACCGCGCTCGATCTGTCAGCTCTGTACCCACAGGACGAGGTCGTTAAGTATGGGACGAAGCTGACGTTTGCCGGTCCGTGGTCCGCTTGGTGCGAGGATGCCGGAAAGACACGCTGCGTGTCCAGCACGCCCGGTGTATACGCTACCTCGGGCGCTAGCGGATCCCCGATCCTCTCGGCGACCATCAAGGGCAACACGACGGTCTACGTCGATTGGCCTTGGAGCGGCTACGACGGCGTCATGAGCGCCCGGTCGTAGCGGATATTGAAAGAGGGGCAGATGGAGGTTCAT
>OLQM01000623.1_pt1 | contig 40985 bp, 34 predicted proteins | sample 1673161 | NCBI WGS metagenome assembly OLQM01 (sample SAMEA3136761, study PRJEB25190) | human gut metagenome | reverse complement strand
AGTATACAGGTAAATCCACGATCCTACAAACTTGGGGGTCATTACATATTGTCTCCCTGGCTGCGAGCCAAAATGCCCGCAGCTACGGTCAGACAATCAACCACAGGGCGCTGCGAATTTGTAAAAAACGCATTCAAAAAGTGCTCATGTTGTCATCCTTTTTTCTTATAAATAGTTCTTCTTATCTTCTTTCTGACTCATACAACGGAACGCTATTCAAATCACTACACAGTGTGTATGTTAAACGGTATTGACTGATAAGTTTTGAATTCGTTGACGGAAGATAAAAGAAACTTACGAAAACCAATAACGTTTAACATACACCCCACCTAAGTTTTCCAATCTTGTAATTGTCCACACTTTAGCCTTCAGGTATATGATAAAAAATAAATAAACGATCGGAAGAGTAGCATTAGAATTTTGCCACGTTTTTTGCGGATTCGCAGCCGGCTTGGTGTGCTGTCTGAGCCTCAAAGAGTTCTGATTTAAACACCCTTGAAGGCGAGTTGCACAAGGAAAGCCGGCGGATCAGCGATCTGCAAAAAACGTGAGCAAAATTCTGATATGATACCTCCTAAGTAGACAGGATAAATAATACAATCTACTTAGGAGGTATTTTTATGGCAAGAAAATATACATATGAAGAAAAATTAAATATTGTAGAAGGATATTTAAATGGTGATTTTACATTATCTGAAAAAGCACATGAATTAGGATATCATGCAATACCTGGTTGCTTTCAACGATGGATAAAACAGTATAAGGTACATGGTAGAGAAGGATTACACCGTAAAAATAGAACTTATACATCAGAACTTAAAATGAAAGCTGTTGAAGAATATCTTTCAGGAAAGGATTCTGCTGTTAATATTGTTGCAAAATATGATATTAGCTGTGTAGATGTTTTACTTCGCTGGGTTTCATTATATAATTCTAATAGAAAACTTAAGGATTATATACCTATACGGGAGGTTTATATGTCAACAGCTAAAAGAAAAACTACTTTGGAAGAACGAAAAGAAATTGCGCAGTATTGCATTGCCCATGATAAAAACTACAAAGAAACAGCTGCATTATACAAAGTTTCATATAGACAGGTTTATTCATGGGTAAAAAAATATGAAACAGAAGGAGAAAGTGCTTTAAGTGATAGACGAGGTTACCATAAATCAGATGAAGAAGTCGATGAATTAGAACGATTACGCCGTGAAAATCTTAGATTAAAACGTCAACTTAAAGAAAAAGATATGGCAGTTGAACTATTAAAAAAAGTGAAAGAATTCGAAAGGATGTGAGGCTCGGAAAACAACGTCATGAATCAAAATATATGGCAGTGCAATATTTTTATAAGGAACATCATTGGAGTATCAATTGGATGTGTAAACAATTAGGAATTGCACGTTCAGCTTACTACAAATGGATTCACAGATGTATTCCTGAACAGGAAAAAGAGAATATAAAGTTAGCAGAACTGATCAGAGAATATGATGATCGTTTTGGACATATCTTAGGTTATCGCAGAATGACAAACTGGATTAACCGTCTTAACCAAAGTAATTATAGTGAAAAAAGAGTTCATCGTATTATGAAGAAATTAGGAATTCATGCAATTATCCGAAAAAAGAAGAAAAAATATCTGGCAATAAAACCAGAAGAAACCGTTGAAAATATACTTCAAAGAGATTTCTATGCAACTGAGCCAAATCAAAAATGGGTAACAGATGTAACAGAATTTAAAATTCCGGGAGAACGAAATAAGAAGTTATATTTAAGTGCTATTCTGGATTTGTATGATAGATATCCTATAGCATTTGTTATCAGTAAACGAAATGACAACAGACTTGTATTTAAAACATTTGATAAAGCATTGCATGAAAATCCAAATGCAAAACCTGTACTTCATTCAGATAGGGGATTCCAATATACAAACAGAGCATTTAGAACAAAACTGGAAGATCATAAAATGAAACATTCAATGTCGCGTGTTGGACATTGTATTGATAATGGACCAATCGAAGGTTTTTGGGGAATTATAAAATCAGAAATGTATCAGATGTATACAATAACAAATGAAACATCTTTAAAATATGCAATTAGAGATTATATACGATTTTATAGAGAAGAACGTTTTCAAGACAGATACCATAATAAAACTCCGTTAGAGGTTCGAATAGAAGCTTTAACATCAGACATTGCAAAAGAGTATCCTATACCTGAGAACAAACGAATCAATAAATATAAAGCAAAATGGTGTGCATAGAAAAAAACCTACACCTCAAATAGAAATGTAGGTTTTTTCTTGAAATTTTAATTATTTTACCTGTCTACTTGACAGGGGGCTGATCATTCTCTAGCTGCGCTTCCAATCGTTTATTTATTTTTTATCATATACTCGAAATCTACAGTTGACCAACTTACAAAAATTTAAATTTATTTCTTATTCAACATCTGCTAATGCTGCAAGATTTTCTTCTCCTGTACGGATTTTAATAACTTTATCTACGTTGTATACAAAGATCTTACCATCTCCGATATGACCTGTGTAAAGAGCTTTCTTCGCAGCTTCAATGATGTTTTCTACTGGGATATTTCCTACGATAACTTCAACTTTAACTTTTGGAAGTAATGTTGCATCGACTTCAGCACCTCTGTAACGTTCTCCGGCACCTTTCTGGATACCGCAGCCCATAACCTGAGTGACTGTCATACCAGTTACACCAACATCGTTCATTGCTTTTCTTAACTTGTCGTATCTTGTTAATTTTGCGATAATAACAACTTTATACATTCCTGTAGGTACAAGATCTGGAGCTTTGCTGACCTGTACAGCTGCTGCTTTCTGTACTTTAGAAGCTCTTTCGTAATCTTCTTCTCCAAGAACAGTATTTGCATTTTCTTCCATGATCATTGTGTTAGAAATATCCATCATACTGAATCCAGCATATGCTGATGTTAAACCATGTTCTGGTCCATCCAGACCGATGATCTCTTCTTCTTCTGTTACACGAAGACCAATCGTTGCTTTGATAATTGTAAATGTTAAACTGATCGTCACGGCTGTCCAAGCGCAGACACAAACAATACCGATGATCTGAATCTTTAATAATCCAAATCCACCACCATAGAAAAGTCCATTTAATCCACTTCCTGGTGCAGTTTTTGTTGCAAATAATCCTGTTGCTAATGTTCCCCATAAACCGTTCATAAAATGAACTGCTACGGCTCCAACTGGGTCATCAATTCTTAATTTATAATCTAATAACCATACTCCAAAACAAACAAGTAATCCAGAAACTGCTCCGATCACAATTGCTCCAAAAGCATCTGTGACATCACATGGTGCTGTGATCGCTACAAGTCCTGCAAGAGATGCATTTAATGACATTGATACATCAGGTTTTCCATATTTTACCCATGTAAATACCATACAAACAACTGTTGCTACTGCTGGTGAAATTGTTGTTGTTACGAAGATAGATCCTAACTGTTCAACAGATGTTGCTGCTGCACCGTTGAATCCATACCAGCCAAGCCATAAGATAAATACTCCTAATGCTCCAAGTGGAATATTATGTCCTGGGAATGCATTTACTTTTGTAATATTTCCATCTTTATCTTTTGTGAATTTACCAATACGTGGTCCTAAGAATTTTGCTCCGATCAGTGCGGATAATCCACCAACCATATGAATTGCACAAGATCCTGCGAAATCATGGAATCCCATCTGAGATAACCATCCACCACCCCAGATCCAATGTGCTTCAATTGGATAGATCAGTGCAGAGATTACTGCAGAATAAATACAGTAAGATAAGAATTTTGTTCTCTCTGCCATGGCTCCGGATACGATCGTTGCTGTTGTTGCACAGAATACTAAGTTGAATACAAAACTTGACCAGTCAAAATTTGCATAAGATGTAAAAATGTCAAATCCAGGTTTTCCAATCAATCCGATCATATCTTCCCCGAGTAATAAACTGAAACCGATCAGAATAAATACACAAGTACCAATACAGAAGTCCATCAGGTTTTTCATGATAATGTTTCCGGCATTCTTAGCTCTTGTAAATCCGGCTTCAACCATTGCAAATCCGGCCTGCATCCAGAATACCAATGCGGCTCCGATCAGGAACCATACCCCAAAGATCTGGGTATTTACTGCGTTCATAATTTCTTTTGTCATATCTTTGTCCTCCCATTTCGAAAGTTTTTGTTTTTTCATTCAGGAGAAACGCGCGTGTCTTTACTCAATGAATTGATTGAAGGCTTTTAGAAATCCTTCTTGATAAAAAGAAAAGGCGTTATGAAGAATGATCTGTGTCATCTCATAACGCCTTTGTTATGGTTGGAATTATAAACGCCTTATTTTTATTTGTCAATAATATTTTTAGCATTTTTTATGCAAAGAATGTATCTTTTTTAGCACAATCTTAACTATTTAATTCGTTCTCAAGCATACGGTATCCGACTCCGACTTCTGTAAAAACATACTTTGGAACTGCTGGATTTTTCTCAATCTTGCGGCGGATATTTGCCATATTTACTCGCAAAATCCTATTGTTCGTATCTGCGTGAGGTCCCCAGATATCTTTGATGATAGACTCATATGTAATAACCTTTCCTGCATTCTCTGCAAGAAGGGATACCAGTTTATATTCAATCTGTGTAAGACGGATTTCTTCTTCTCCAAGAAAGACTCTTCGCTTATCAAAATCAATCTTTAACTGACCTGCATGATACATTGGTGTCTTCGTCTCTGCTCCCATTGGCTGTCTTCTATGTCTTAGGGCAGTACGGATTCTAGCAAGCAGTTCCTGATTGCCAAATGGTTTGGTGATATAGTCATCTGCTCCGGCATCCAGTGCTTTTACTTTCTCTGATTCTCTGTTCCTTGCAGAAATCACGATGATCGGCGTAACTGCCCATTTTCTGATCTCAGAGATCACATCGATTCCATCCATATCCGGCAGTCCAAGGTCTAATAAGATCACATCCGGACAGTATGATTCCGCACACTGGATCGCCTGATTTCCTGTGGTCGCTATGATTGGTTTGTAGCCATTGGTTTTCAGGATCGTTGATATGAAATTGCCTATATTTTCTTCATCTTCAGCAATCAATACATTAAATTTTATCTCTGTCATAGTTCCTTTTCCTCCGTCAATTCTTTTTCATCCATTGGCAGACTAAAACTAAACTCTGCTCCATCCTCATAGTTTCTTGCATAGACATCACCTTGATGTGCCATAACGATTGATTTACAGATACTTAATCCGATACCCATGCCCTTACGGCTTTCATGGTCTAATGCACCTGCACAGCCGTCGAACAACTGGTCCAAGCGCTCTGGTGCGATACCATTTCCGTGGTCACGGATATAGAATACAACTTTGTTACCTTCTTCTTTGATATCAAGTTCAATAGGTGCATCACTTCCAGAATGTACCCATGCATTTTCCAAAAGGTTCATAATTACCTGCTCGATCAAAGTCGGATCCATTGGAACCATTAAAAAATCTTCTGGGATCTTTACCTTTAATTCACTGTCTGGATATCGCTTCTGATAACGCTGGATTGCTTCTGCTACAACTTCTTCGAGAGGTTCCGGTACTTTCTTTACATGTGGCTGTGTGTCACTTCCATTGCTCTGGATCCTCGTGATACTAAGCAGGTTTTCTACCATGTTTAACAACCAGTTTGCATCTTCTTTGATTCCCATGACAAGCTGATCTTTGGCTTCTTCATCCAGCTGGTCTTTGGCTTCTAAATATGTCGAACTTGCCCCGATCATTCCAGTCAGCGGAGTCCTAAGATCATGTGAGATCGCTCTTAATAAATTTGAGCGCATCTTCTCCTTTTCTTTCTCAATCTGAAGCTCATTGATCTGCTTGTTATATTCATTTAATTTTGCAAGTTCTTTCTCTCTCTTGACAGCTGCTTCTTTCTCTCGGTTTAAGCTTGTTGTTGTCATATTCGTGATGATTGCGATCACTAAAATTCCAAGAAATGTCATCGGATATCCGTCAATCATGAAATTAATCTTAAAGTATGGAAATGTAAATCTCCAGTTAATAAAAATAACACTTAACAGTGAGGAAACAATTCCCCATCCATATCCTTTTGTATATCTTGAGATAAAAAAAGTTGCCAATGTATAGATCATTGGCACATTAATGTTGTGAGCTGTCTGATAGAAAAAAATATGTGCAATGATGGTCGCAATGATCAGGATCGTGACCGAGATCAAAAAATCCTTCTCCCACTGCATCAAACCTTTTTCATTCTGCTTCATGTTTATTCTCCATTCGGCCGGATATTCACATCTATCTTACATTTTGAAACGTGATCAGAGTTCATACTCAGATCATAATCCACTTTAAGATGCATCTGTTCTTCTTCTTCGATCCAGTCAATATTGCTTGTATTGACCCCCATCAAAAGACTTCCAAATGGTGTATCGTAGTAAGAGAGGTTTTCTTTTCCCTCTTCAAAGACCATATGAGAAGACTGTCCTCCTTTTCTTGTAAGTTCCACACTCTTTGGTCCGATCTTTATGACATTTTTTACGATCTCGTTATCTTCAGAAAGTTCATCGTATAAAATATAATGTTTTCCATTTCTCAGGTAATAGGCACCTGTCGTCATCATCTCGATCGGATCATTTGGATCTACATCCATCTGAAGTCCTGAAATATTAATTAATATATCTTTTGTCATCTTATCTTCACTTCCTAATAATTCTCAATATCTACCGGCTGTACCTGATCCACACGGCATGGAAGTACTTTGTCGGCAAATGATAAAAACTGATCCGCCATATCACTGACATAATATTCATACTTCGCAGTATGATCTTCTGATGCCGCCATATCTCTCTGTGCGAGCATCTGCTTTAAAGTCTTCGCAACTTCATAGGCAGGGTTTACAAGTGTGACCTTATCCCCTACAAATCGCTGGATCGGATTGATCAACAATGGATAATGCGTGCATCCAAGGATCAAAGAATCAATATCATACTGCTTAAATTCTCTTAAATATCTGGATACCATATCTTCTGTAATACGGTCATCGATCAGTCCTTCTTCTACTAGCGGAACAAATAATGGACATGCTTTTGTAACGACAGTTACAGATGGATCTAGTTTCCTTAAATATTGGCCATACTGTCCACTCTTGATCGTTGCATTTGTCCCAATGATCCCGATATTCTTATTCTTCGTCGCATTCATTGCTGCGATCGCACCTGGCTGTACCATACCGATGATCGGCACATTATAAAGTTCCTGTAAATCAGCTAAAGCGAGCGCACTCGCTGTATTACAGGCGATGACCACTGCTTTGACACCCTTACTCAACAGAAAATTGACGATCTGTCTGGAATAGCGCACGATCGTATCTTTGGACTTCGTTCCATAAGGTACACGTGCAGTATCCCCAAAATATATCATACTTTCTTCCGGGAGCTGGCGCATGATCTCTCTTGCAACAGTGAGTCCGCCAACTCCAGAATCAAACACCCCGATTGGTGCATTCATATCAAATTCCTCCTAACGATATCTTGTCATTGCCTGATCGATCAATGTATCAAGTAACTCAGGAATATCAAGTCCGCAGGCTTTCCATAACATTGGATACATACTGATCGATGTGAATCCTGGCAATGTGTTGATCTCGTTAAATACAACTCTTCCTGATTCTTCTAAGAAAAAGTCAACCCTTGATAATCCAAATCCGTCAACAGCTCTAAAGATTGCTTCTGCATCTTCTTTGATCTTGCGTTTAGATTCTTCTGGCATCTCTGGATCAACAACCGTTTTAGACTCTGCATTGTTGTATTTTGCATCAAAATCATAGAATGCCGCTTCTTCGGCCGCAAGGATCTCTCCAACACATGTACTCTTCACCTGTGTTCTGTCACCTAACACCGCACATTCCACTTCTCTTCCGACAATTGTTTCCTCACAAAGGATATTACGGTCATGTTTCACTGCTTCGTATAATGCCGCTTCCAATTCTTTTCTATTCTCTGCTTTGGAAACTCCCTTAGAAGATCCTGCACAAGATGGTTTTACGAAGATTGGATATGGAATTTCCTTTTCCACACGATCCATGGCTTCTTCTAAATGTTCAAAATCGCTTTCTCTGACATGAACAAACTTTGCCTGATCAATTCCAATATGATCGACGATGATCTTTGTGTATACTTTATCCATTGAAACTGCTGATGCCAATACACCACATCCAACATATGGAATTTTAGACAATTCAAACAATCCCTGAACGGTTCCATCTTCACCATTCATCCCATGAAGAACTGGGAAGATCACATCAACTTTCTGAAGTTTATATGTACCTTCTGCAAGGATTACTAAAGAACGAGTTGTTGTATCAGGAGAAATAAATGCTTTCACTTCTCCTTCTCTCCAACTTCCATCTTCGATATCTTTAACACTATCTACTAATAACCATCTTCCTTCTTTTGTGATACCAACTAAGATCACATTATATTTTTCAGTGTCCATGTTCTTGATGACTGTTGTTGCTGACAAACATGAAACATCATGTTCAGAGGAATCTCCTCCAAAGATCACTACTACATTCTTTTTCATTGATTTAAACTCCTTTATCATCATAAAAAGTATTTCATCATTATCATTTGATTATAGCACAAATTTTTCAAAAATAAATCCTTCAAAATAAGGTTCATTCTCTTTATATGCTTTTTTGTCACGAAATGTCCATCCGTAAATTGGAATCTTGTAAAATCTGCGGCAGATCTTGAGTGGAAGACAGTCTTTATATTTATAGTGATAGGCTATGAAATCTGGTTTTGTAATAAAATTTGTCAATAAATTTTTCACAATAAAATAACCGATTTTGCGAATAAGCGTCCCTTCTTCTTTTTCTTTTAAAAACTGCTCACTTAACTGTCCACGGATCACTTCTGGACGGTTTTTCTTAAACCAATACAGAGCATACGGATGAAAACATTCCATACAATATAATCCTTTATATTGATCTAAAGCTTTTGCAACTTTCTTGCATAATTTACGGTTGCATGTTTCCATTTTTAATTCTACTAATAATGGTACTTTTCCATCAACTTCTCTTAAAACTTCCACAAACCTTGGAATTCTTTCTCTCGTTCCCATCAAACGATATCTGCATAATTCACGATAAGTAAGATCAGCGATTTTTTTATTTACTCCACATGTTCTCTTAAGATCATAGTCATGATGAACTACCATTACACCGTCTTTGGTCAGCTGAACATCTAATTCTATTCCATAGCCTGATCCCTTTGCTTTCTTGAAAGCTGCCATGGAATTTTCTGGAATTCCTTCTTCTCCATGAAGTCCTCTGTGTGCATAGTATTTTACATTTAATACCGGATGTTTTCTTTTCTTTCCCGGATCGATCATCTTGATGTATACAATAATTAAGACCAATATCCATAACAGGATCATTTCTCATCCCTCTTTTCTTCTGTCATCCGCGTTAATGTTTCGCGTTCATTTAACTGTGGATCTTCTAATACCTGATCTAACAGCCAGGATAAAATTTGACCGATTTCTTTTCCCTGTGGAACTCCCATATCCATCAAGTCTTTTCCATTGATCTTTAATTCTTTGATGGAAAGGCAGTTTTTCTCTTCGATGATTTCTTCGAATAATTTCTTTGTTTCTTGTAATACCTGTTCTTTCTTATCTCTCTGATAATCACTTTGTGCACTGATATCTGCTTTCTGAACCTCCATCAATCTTGTAAACAACTCTGGGGTTAACTGGCTGACCCATCGTCTGACTGTTTTCTTATTGACTTCTTCTATAGAAGCAAATCTACGGTCATGCCATCTGACAAGAGTCGTTACCTGCTTGATCGTCTGGTTGTCAAACTTTAATCTTCGGAGGATCTTCCTTGCCATCTCTTCTCCGATCACCGGATGCATTTTAAAATGATCTTTATCTGGACCTTCAACTCTCGCTGTTGGTTTTCCCACATCATGAAGCAGCATTGTCCACCGGTAAATATGTTCTGCTTCGATCTGTTTCATTGCTTCGATCGTATGGATTCCAACATTGTATTTGTGATGCGGATTATTCTGCGGTGTTTCCATCATAATATCAAATTCTGGAAAAATGATCTTCGTCACACCTAGTTTATATGCATTGACCAATACTTCTGGATGTGCCGATGTGATCAGTTTTTCAAGCTCTACCTGAATTCGCTCAGCACTGATATCTTTTAGAAATTTTGCCTGATTTTTAATTGCTTCTTCGGTTTTTTCTTCGATTTGAAATCCTAATTGAGCCTGAAATCTTAAAGCTCTTAAAATTCTCAATGCATCTTCATCAAATCGTTTCTTTGCTTCCCCGACACAGCGGATCGTTTGATTTTTAAGGTCTGTCATACCATCATACATGTCAATGATCCCTTCACTGTCATTATATGCCATCGCATTGATCGTGAAATCTCTTCGTAACAGATCTTCTCTTAATGACTTTGTAAAATGCACTTCATTGGGACGTCTATGATCTTCGTATTTTCCATCGACACGATAGGTTGTTACTTCGTATGGTTCATGATTCATAAGAACCGTAACTGTTCCATGTTCGATTCCTGTATCTACCGTATGATCGAAGATTTCTTTAACTTCCTGAGGTGAAGCTGATGTTGTGATATCCCAGTCACCCGGAGTTCTTCCTAGTATGGAATCTCTGACGCAGCCCCCAACGATATATGCCTCAAATCCATGTTGTTCTAATGTCTGTATTACCTTTGCTGCCTGTGCGGGCATCTTGATCTTCATCCTATCACCTCTCCTTTTCTTTGTTCTTATATCTGCTTCTCATATTTATTTACTATTCTTACAAATGTATCTCGCAAACGGAAGAATTGCCGGAAATGTATCTTCATAATCCCCGGCAATTGTTATCATTATACTCTTAGTAAGCTTTTCCAAAGTAAACCATCTTCTTCGCAGGTTTTCCACAGTGAACACATACATCACTTAAATGTTCCTGCTCAAATGGCATACATCTTGTTGTAGCTGTTGTCTCGTCTTTGATCGCTTCTTCACATTCTGTTTCTCCACACCACATTGCTTTTACGAAACCATCCTGTTTCTCGATGTGGGCTTTGAATTCATCCCAGTTTCTAGCCTCTACTGTATGTTCTTCCAGATGTTTCTTTGCTCTCTCAAGCATATCGTTCTGCATCTGTTCTAATACTTCACCAAGTTTTGTCTCGATCTCATCTAAAGATACAATGATCTTCTCTCTTGTATCACGACGAACGATCACCGCCTGATTCTTCTCGATATCTTTTGGTCCGATCTCGATTCTTGTAGGAATTCCGCGTACTTCCTGTTCACTGAATTTCCATCCTGGGCTCTTATCAGAATCATCAACTTTTACTTTGTAAGAAGAAGCAAGTCTCTTTCTGATCTCTTCTGCTTTATCAAGCACTCCTTCTTTCTTCTGCATGATCGGTACGATCATTGTCTGTACTGGTGCGATTCTTGGTGGTAGTACAAGACCTGAATCATCTCCGTGAACCATGATGATCGCTCCGATGATACGTGTAGACATTCCCCATGATGTCTGATGTACATACTGAAGTTTATTATCTTTATCTGTATACTGAATATCAAATGCTTTCGCAAATCCATCACCAAAGTTATGGCTTGTTCCAGACTGTAATGCTTTTCCATCGTGCATTAATGCTTCAATCGTATATGTGGAATGTGCACCTGCGAATTTCTCTTTCTCTGTCTTCTGTCCTTTTACAACTGGAATTGCAAGGTACTGTTCACAGAAATCTGCATACATATTTAACATCTGTACCGTTCTTGCTTCAGCTTCTTCTTCTGTCGCATGTGCTGTATGTCCTTCCTGCCAGAAGAACTCTGAAGTTCTTAAAAATGGTCTTGTTGTTTTTTCCCAACGTACAACAGATACCCACTGATTATATAATTTAGGTAAATCTCTGTGAGACTGGATGATCTTTGAATAGAAATCACAGAATAATGTCTCAGATGTAGGTCTTACACAAAGACGTTCCTGTAATTCTTTATCTCCACCATGAGTTACCCATGCAACTTCTGGTGCAAATCCTTCGACATGGTCTTCTTCTTTCTTTAAAAGGCTTTCTGGAATAAACATTGGCATTGCAACATTCTCCACACCTGTTTCTTTAAATTTAGCGTCTAAAACTTTCTGGATATTCTCCCAGATCGCATATCCATTCGGACGTAAGATCATACATCCACGAACGCTTGAATAATCTGCTAATTCTGCTTTCTTAACAACATCTGTATACCACTGTGCAAAATCATCTTCCATCGCAGTGATCGCTTCTACTAATTTCTTATCTTTTGCCATTGCAAAATGTCTCCTTTTCTATGGTTATATACACAGTTTTTGTGTACAATGATACTAAGAATAATATTACTGTAAAATGTCGGATTTTTCAAGGGGTGACGTTTTATTTAACTACACAAAAAGGAGTTTTTTATGGCAAATGAAAACAAGATGGGGTATCTTCCCATCAAAAAGCTGATATTGCAGATGTCCCTTCCTCCGATGTGCTCCATGTTTCTGCAATATTCTTACAACCTTGTTGACAGCATATTCGTGGCTAATATCAATGAAAATGCACTTGCGGCAGTTTCTCTTTCCTTCCCGATCACAACCCTTATGATCTCCCTGTCCATCTGGATCGGGGTCGGTATCAACGTTTTGATCGCAGGTTATCTTGGAGAGAAAGAACAAGACCTTGCTGACTGTGCAACAACACTTGGATTGTTGGTAGCCTTGATCGTCGGTATCTGTATCAATATCCTTGCACTATTGATCATGAAACCGTACTTTTCAGCATTCACAAACAATCCAGCTATTTTTGACTATGCGATGCAGTATATGCCCGTCTGTGCTTTTATGCAGGTTCCAAACATGGTACATATCGCCATCCAAAAGGTCTTTCAGGGTACTGGAAATATGATCACTCCTATGTGGTTTCAGATCGCAGGGGTTATCTTTAACTTTGTTTTCGATCCATTACTGATCTTTGGAATCGGACCATTCCCTAAGATGGGAATCCGTGGTGCTGCACTGGCTACTGTCCTTGGATATGCTTTATCTATGGTGATTGCTTTTCTTCTGCTTGTTTTTACAAAACAGAAAGTTCGTATCAAGATCAAAGGATTCCATGTTGATTTTCATATGTTAAAGAATCTGTTTTCCTATGGATTTCCTTCATTTGTTATGAATGCTCTTGGATCTTTTATGCTGACATTTACCAATCTGTTTTTAACAGCTTATTCAGATACTGTTGTTGCCTTTTTTGGTGCCTATTTCAAAGTACAACAGATGATCTTCATGACAGTAAACGGTTTGATCCAAGGATGTCTGCCTGTCATGAGATTTAACTACAGTGCCAAGCAGCCAGAACGCTTAAAAGAAGCTTTTCATTTTGGCACACAGGCAGCAACTGTTATGATGATCGGTGGAACATGTCTGCTTCTGTTTTTACCAAAACAGATCTTGTTCCTGTTTGCAGCTTCTGAATCAATGATCAAAATCGGAGTCCCAGCTATGCGGATCCTGTCGATCGGTCTGGTTTTCTGTGGATTTTCTATCATGATCGCTACTTATCAGCAGGCAATTGAAAAGATCCGGTCTAGTATGCTGATCCATATCTTACGGCAGGGAATTTTATTAGTGCCTTTGATGTGGTTGTTTAATCATATGTTTGGGATAAATGGGATTTGGATCTCATTTCCAGTAACAGAAATTTTAGTGTTTATTGTGGCTGTTTTATTACAAACTGTTATTTCAAAACCACAATAAAAATCTTTAATTTCTTATATTGAAAAACTCACTCCTGTGAAAATAAAAAAGGTAGCAGATTCCTTTTCCGACGAAATTGGAATCTGCTACCTTACATTTTATACTTTATCACATTTTTAAATATTACAGTAAAGATTTATACAATCCAATAATATCCTCAACACTTGCATCCTTAGGGTTTCCAGGTGCACATGCATCTGCATAAGCGGATTCTGCTAAGAACTGGATATCTTCTTCTTTCACGATTTCTTTTAAGTCTGCTGGTATTCCGACATCTGCTGATAATTTTTTAACCGCATCAACGGCTGCTTTTCTGTATTCTTCCTGTGTCATATCTTCGACACCTTCTACACCCATTGCTTTTGCGATATATTTGTATTTATCTCCTGTTGCATCTGCATTGTATTCCATAACTGTTGGAAGTAAGATCGCATTCGCTACTCCATGAGGTGTATCATAAACTGCACCTAATGCATGAGCCATAGAATGTACGATTCCAAGTCCTACATTTGAGAATCCCATTCCTGCAATGTACTGTCCCATTGCCATTCCTTCTCTTCCTTCTGGTGTATTCTCAACAGCTCCTCTTAAGCTGTCAGAGATCAGTTCAATGGCTTTGATATGGAACATATCTGTCATTTCCCAAGCTGCTTTTGTTGTGTATCCTTCGATAGCATGTGTTAATGCATCCATACCTGTTGCTGCTGTTAATCCTTTTGGCATAGAAGACATCATTTCTGGGTCGATCACTGCGATCACTGGAATATCATGAGGGTCTACGCATACGAATTTACGTTTCTTTTCAACGTCTGTGATAACGTAGTTGATCGTTACTTCTGCAGCTGTTCCGGCTGTTGTTGGAACTGCGATAATTGGTACGCAAGGTTTCTTAGTATCTGCAACTCCCTCTAAGCTTCTCACATCTTCAAATTCTGGGTTGTTGATGATGATTCCAACAGCTTTTGCTGTATCCATAGAAGATCCACCACCAATAGCGATCAGGTAATCAGCTCCTGCTGCCTTAAATGCTGCAACTCCTGTCTGTACGTTTTCGATCGTTGGATTTGGTTTGATCTGTGAATATACTTCATATGCAAGTCCTGCATTATCTAATACATCTGTTACCTTCTTTGTAACTCCGAATTTTACAAGATCTGGATCAGAACAAACAAATGCTTTTTTGAATCCACGTTTTGTTACTTCTGTTGCGATCTCCTGAATTGCTCCTGCTCCGTGATAAGATGTTTCATTTAATACGATACGATTTACCATTTTATACACTCCTTTTATATTGACATTTTTTTAACTATCTTCAGTATAAAATTGTTTTTTCACAAATACAAGTTACACATTTGGCAAAATGTAAAAAATGTTACACTTCATCAAAAGTGTAACATTTTGTTATCTTTATATATCTTTGAACAGATCATATAGCTTTGGAGGCATCGCATCGATCAGCTGATCTGCGAGCTGTTCCGGCGACATCTTCATCCCTGTTGTCGCCCATTCTACAGTCATGGCAATTGAACCTCGGCAATACATTCTCAATAAAAATTCTAATTCCTCTGGAATTTTATCAACTCCCTGTTTGTGAATGATATCACAATAGAATTGATAAATGCACTGATAATCATACTCCATCAGACAGTTCTGACTCTCGCTCGAAAAAGCTGCTGCGAAAAATTGTCCTTCACCTTTGATGAATTCAAATTTCTTGAGCAACCCTTCTCTTAATGTCAGACTGATACCCATCTGTTTAAACGACATCTGAGCCAATACATCAAAATACCAGTTGATCAGATCATATTTATCCTTAAAATGCCGGTAAAAGGTTGGACGAGTTACATTGCACTGATCTACAATCTGTTTCACTGTAATCTTATCTACTGGCGTATGCACCAACAACTCTTTCATAGCATTTGCTAATTTATATTTCATTCTCTCTGATACGTCCATCCCGTCCCACCTTCTTTCATATATGGTTTTATTGTACCTTATTTGACACAATTTATAAAGGCAAAAAAGGCTATTATCTGCTTTTGTCTCCAAATAACAACCTTTTTTATCTATTATCAAGAAGTTTCATGTTTAATAAGAGGCATTTCCTCTTTGACCACAAAGTGCTTCGAATTCTTTTAATTTGTTTTTTGCCTGCTGAGAGACATTTCTTGGAACCTGAATCTGAACAACTGCGTATTGATCTCCCTTCTGAGATGGATTCTTCATAAGCGGCATTCCTTTTCCACGCAGTCTGATCTTAGATCCTGACTGAGTTCCTTCTTTGATCTTACAGATAACATTTCCATATAATGTCTTGATCACTGCTTCACCTCCACAAACGGCTGTGCTAAATGGAACATTGATCGTTGTATACACATCATTTCCTTTTCGCTCAAATCCTTGTTTCTCACCGACTGTTACTTTCAGGAATAAATCACCTGCTTCACCACCTCCGATTCCTGGATTTCCTTTTCCTCTTAAGCGGACACTCTTTCCTGTATCAATTCCGGCTGGTATATGAACCTGTAATGACTGCATCGCACCATTTTGATCTTGCAAATGAATGACTTTATCGCAGCCCGTAACCGCTTCATCAAAACTAATAGAGATATCTGCGTGTGCGTCGGAACCTTTCTGTCTGAAGGATCCACTTCCGAATCCACCACCTCCAAATCCATCAGAAGAGCCAAAACCTCCTTGATGGAAACTGCTTCGATGGAATCCTTTGTTGTTTCTTCCGCCACCGAACATACTTCCAAAGATGTCACCAAAGATATCATCGCCATCTCCACCTTCAAAGTGAAATTCCTGATATCCTCCATGAGCACCACCATAGTTTTGGTAATTCTTATAGAACTCAGATTCTGCTCCGGTTCCGTCAAAGGCAGCATGACCATATTGATCATATAATTTTCTCTTCTCTGGATCACTTAATATATTATAAGCGTCGGTCACTTCTTTGAATTTCTGTTCTGCTGTTTTATCTCCGGGATTCATATCTGGATGATATTTCTTTGCCAGTTTCCGATATGCTTTCTTGATCGTTTTTTCATCTGCAGTTTTACTGATTCCAAGAACTTCATATAAATCACGTTTTGCTGCCATTTCGTTTCACCTTCTTTTCCTTTCATTCTCAAATAGATAGAAAGATTCCCCGGGAATCTGATCATCCCGGGGAAAGTTCTTTTATCCTTCAATCGTAACGAATTTCTTTTCTTCTACTTTCTTCTCCGGAGCTTTCTTCGGAATATCAAGCATCAGAATACCATTCTCGTATTTACCGTGGATATCTTTCTCTGTGATATCTTTGCCAACATAGAAGCTTCTGCTCATGTTTCCTGCGTAACGTTCACGACGGATATATTTACCTTCTTTATCTTTCTCGTCTTTATCTAATCCTTTTGCTGCACTGATCGTTAAATATCCGTCTTTCAGTTCAGCTGTAATCTCATCTTTCTTAAATCCTGGAAGGTCGATCGCTACTTCGTAGTTTCCGTCTTTTTCCTTCACATCAGTCTTCATTAAGTTCTTTGCGTGTTTACCATACAGTTCTTTATCAATATCTGGGAAAGAAAAATCCATCCAGTCGTCGTTAAATAAGTTTCCTCCAAAAATACTAGGCATCATCATCATAAGTCATCTCTCCTTTTTCTTTATAATAATGTTTTGGCGTGTCAGGGTAATTCCTGACACTTGCCTTTTATGTGAAGCATATTGAGAAGTTCTCAATATGACTTGTTGTATCTTATGGAGCCTTCGGTTCTTTGGCTTCTCTCCTAAGCCCTTTCCTCTTGCTCTAGTTGTACTATAACACCTATTATTAGCACTGTCAAGAGGTGAGTGCTAATTTTTTTGAAAATTTTTTAAGCCATAATATTTTCGCATTTGACAATCATTTTTCTATGTTATTGGATTTGACTGTACGATGGTTCTTGTATCAGCGGTTACTTGTCTTGCTGTTTTACATAACCTTGGAAGTGTTGGTATCGGTACGATCATTGCTGCTGTTTTGGCTGGTACTGTTGTTGGTATCATCACAAAGGCATTTGGAAAACAGCGTGATAAGATTCTTGGAAAGACAGATGAAGATTTAAGATGCAAAGAAAGGCACACAAACATTGATTATTATGTTTGTATGCCTTTCTTTATTATATCCCCAAAATTAAATTGCTCTCAATTTTCGGAAATAAATTGTTCTATCTCAGAAAACATTTCATTATCCCAAATCAGCCATCTTTTAAATGCAGCAAACGCCGCACTATCTCTAAGCTCTTTTTTCAGAAGATATCCTATATCTTCTTTCTCTTCCTTGTCTTCTGTCTCCTGGTATTCTCTAACATACTCTTTAAAATTTGAAAGATTTTGTCGTAATGTTTTTCTTATGATCTGTGCTTCTATCTTCTTTTGAGGTGTTGTTCCATAGTATGCAGCTTCTAATAAAGCAATTGTATTCTTTACATCTTCTCGTTCTTCCCCAACGGATGTAAATTCTAATTTTTCATCCGTTCCAAAATAACCCCTTTTACGAAATGCTATCATTTTTTCTACTGGTTCTTTTGTACAATCTAGAATTGGTTCATACTTATCTGATTTGATATTATTACAGTGTGCACAGCTCCAAAATAAGTTTTTCCAATCATATTTTAAAGTTTTATCTCCACGGTGTGGAACCAGATGTTCAATCTGATAAGAAGTTACTGCTTTATTTTCGCAAATATAACATTTTCCATGAAATATTTCTTTTAATGCCTGATTTACACTTTCAATATTATAGGAACTTTCATTTTCACTGGCTTTTTGCAAATCTGCAATCGCCTGTTTTGTTTTCTCTGTTTCCTTTCTTTCAATTTTAATCATTGGCTTTTCTTCTCCGTTCAATATCCTCAAATCTTTCCTTGGCAACCCCTGAAAGTTCTGTAGATATATTCTTAAACTTTATTCTTATTTCCGCTCGTTCGGCACGCTCATCTTCTGTCAAATCATTTCTAAGACAAAGTTCTTCATATCGATTCAGGCTGTTTTTTAATTCATCTGAATAAGCATCTGCCTCAAAATATCCCTCTGCAAGATCATCAGACGAAAATCCTGATAAATTATCTAACTCTACCTGTCGTTCAAGATCATATGCCTTTGCATTTGAGATTGAATTCAAAATATATGGGGAGTGTGTTGTCACAATAAATTGAATTCTAGGGAAAAATTTTGTTAAAAATGGGAAGATTTTTTTCTGTAATTCAATATGCAAATGTGTTTCCAATTCATCAATCAGTACAATCCCCTGATAATCATATTCGCTGATTTTATCTTCTAACAGCCAATTTTTATCCATTCTTAAAATCAGATCAGATACTATATAGATCACGGATGAATATCCATCTGATAATTCATTAAAACTGAATGGTTCTCGTCCATTTTGCCGGATTTTAAAATCATATTTCTTGTAATCATATTCTATATGGATTGATTCTTCATCTAACAAAATCTGCAATGCTGAATCAAATCGGTCAAACCATTGCTGAATTTTATCTGCTGTCGTTTGATCGCCTTCATTTCTTGCGTATGCCTGCTGGGTTTTTAGATGGACCATGTATTTTAGCAAAATATTACCTGCAGATTTATCAATGCCATACGTATTTTCTAGCGTAATATTCTCTACACCATTAGGACGCATAAATTGTGCTTTTCTTTCAGATGGAAAATATGCTGTTATAAATTTGCCTTGATCATACAACATCTCTAGTCCATCATACTGGTTTAAGTTTACCTGAACACCATCACTATATCTCTGTAAATATCCTGTCCACAGTTTAACATCTTGATCTATTTTGTATTTCTCATTCTCGCTAGATGCAGACAAAGCTTGTTTTTTAGCTTCTCTTATCCACATAGGATATTCTTCAAAAATTTGACTCAATTGTTCATCATTAATCGCTTTCAAAAATTTTTCTATCTTCAGCAACAACGAAGTTTTTCCTGAACCATTCTTCCCTGTCAGGAGAAGATTCTGCCGTTTATCAGAACTTAATTCTATTTTTATATTTGACAAATGATATAATTTGTCTATATTAATTTCTCTAATAAAATATTCCTGCACTTTAAATCCTCCGATTTTTAAGCTTTTATATGTCACTTATTATTATACACTATTTTTCTACAAATTTTACCTCACATTCATAATCTTCCAATAATCGGCAACAACCGATTCATATCAATTGGTTTCGTTGCATCATACCCATTCATCACCAGCATCTGGATATCCATCAAGATCATATCATAGTAATCATTTGATGCTTTCTCTAACATCTCAACGCAGATCACTCCATTTTCTGCATGCTCGATCTCAAGACTTTCTTCGCTGAGAAGTTCCATCGCAATCTCTGCGTATAATTCATTATCTTCTGCTAATAAAATTCGTTTCCCACAAAGATTTTCCTTATCTATCTGTTCTTCCGCTCGTTTCGGCATTGCTTCTTCTTTCTGGGCAATTCTGCATGGAATCCTTACGGTAAATGTCGTTCCTTCGCCCAGCTTACTATCTACTGCGATCGAACCACTCATCATATCAACCAGTTTTTTCACGATTCCCATACCAAGTCCACTTCCATCGATGCCGCTGATTGTTCTCAATCCTTGCCAGTTCCAGAATATTATCAATGATCGATAACATATTCTGTCCCATCTGGATCTTTGATCGGATAACATGCCGTAAAAATATGTCCCCATGTTGTATCTATGATCTTCTGGGAATATATCGTTTTCCCTGAAAGTGCCTGATTAATATATGGAATCATCTCTTTTTCAATGGATGTCCCAGGGTATGCGAAATCAGATGCGCCCAGATCAAGCCCATCTACCAAATAGATCAGATTTCCATCTTTATTCCGTTTTGCTGTATACAAATATCTTGTAGAATTTAAACTTCGTAATTGATTCAGATTCTTTTGTAATTTCTGATACCGATCCGTTTTCATATCAGATTTCGCGTTTATATTCTCAAAATCTTCTTTGGTCAATTTATCTGTTATAACTTTATGGATCGCATCTGAACAATCACTGTCTCTTTGTACTTCTGCTTTTAATGTACTCTCGCTGTAATTCTTCTGTAAGATTAATGTATACACGGCGATTAATAGCACAGATATCAGAAATAAAATTGCAAATTTCCCTAAATATTTATGATTCTCATTTTGTGGATTATCTCCCATAATAACCTCCACGAAAAAGCAGTTCCCCAACCGTTTTTCGTTCTTATTTGATCTTTATTTACACCCTTTTTTATTATACCTTAGGATGTAAATAACCGTCAATCGAGGGATCGGTTTCAGAGATATTTTTTCATGTATTTTTATCCATTTTTTCGCATTATCCCTGACAATATTCCACAAATTTCTCCATTTCTTTTGTCATATATTTATTTGCATGATAAAACACTTGTCGATACATTGTAATATCAATATCTTTCACATCTAATTTTGCAATCTTCCCTTCTTCAATATCCTTTTGTACAACAAATAATGGGAGATAAGAAAGCCCTTTTCCTGTCTTTAGCATCTTCTTAATAAACGCGGTATCACTGCATTCAAGTACTGGCGATAATGTCTGCTTATGCAGAGCTAATTCCTGTTCTAATGCCTGTCTGTAGTTTGCATTTCGTTCTGTTAGATAAAACGGTGCATTTAAGATTTCCTCAACCTCTATATTCTTTTTCCCTGCTAACTTATAATTTGGTGCAGACACAAAGATCACAGGCTCCGCTTTTTCCATGACTTTCACCCAGTTTTTATTCCATCTTGGCGCATCCAGAATATAAATGACATCGAGTTCATTGTGTTCCATCTTCTGGATCAGGCGTTCTGGAGAACCGATCGTGATCTGAATTCTAACCTGTGGATGTTCTTCCCGAAACCGCTGTACGATTTCCTGCAATTTGACAGTGCAGAGTGATTCGATCGTTCCGATATGCAATGGATTTTTTAACTCTGCAGTATCATTCATTGCATCTTTTGCCTTGTGCATTTCATCAATGATCTTATTTGCATGTATTAAAAATTCTTTTCCTTTCGGTGTGAGTATCACTTTTTTTCCTGTACGGTCAAATAACCGCACTCCCAATTCTGTCTCTAACTGACGGATCTGTACTGTCACGGCAGATTGCGAATAACCTAGTAATTCTGCGGTTTTTGAGAAATTCTTCACTTGTGCTATCTGCATAAATGTCTGTATCTGACGGAATTCCATTTTTTCTCCTTTGTACTATTATGAATAATTTTCAATGTTATTATTAAATCTATGAATTTGATTCATCTATATGTGGATGATACAATACAAACATAAAGACGTCAAACATTTTTTGTGCACATTAAACAAACTACGATGATATGTGATTATGCTTTTAGAGGAGTAATTAAAAATGGAAAAGAAAAAATTTAAACTTGGTCTGGTACCAAAACTTATTATTGCCATCATTATTGGTATCCTGTTTGGACAGTTCCTTCCAACTGGATTCTGCCGCTTTGTTGTAACACTGTCTGGATTCTTCAGTACCTACTTAAAATTCATCATTCCACTGATGATCCTTGCTTATGTAACCATGGGAATCGCTGATCTGTCACAGGGTGCTGGACAGCTGCTTTTAATTACCGTTGCTCTTGCTTATGGTTCAACTTTACTTGCTGGTACAGCTTCTTACCTTGTATCATCCAATCTGTTCCCACACTTTATGACTTCTGGGGCATTAGATCAGATTGCTGCGACTGCTGATGCGTCACTGAAACCTTATTTTTCACTGACGATCACACCGCTGTTTGATACATTATCTGCTGTTGTTCTTGCTTTCATTTTAGGATTATGCTTATCCACAATGAAAGGTAAAGAGATTGGAAACAGCCTTTACAACGGAATGAGCGATTTCTCAACGATCATCGATAAAGTCCTTCATAAAACGATCATTCCTTTATTGCCATTGTATATCTGTGGTACATTTACTGATATGACGAAATCAGGGAAAACATTTGCAATCCTTGGAATCTTATGGAAAGTATTCCTTGTAGTGATCATCATGCACTTTGTATGTATCACGATCCAGTTTATAATTGCAGGTTCTGTCAGCAAAAAGAATCCACTCTCTCTTATTAAAAATCAGGTTCCTGGTTATACTACAGCTTTAGGAACTCAGTCTTCTGCCGCTACAATTCCTGTCAATCTGGAATGTGCAAAGAATGACGGTGTCAGTGCTCAGATCCGTAACTTTGTAGTGCCTCTTTGTGCCAATATCCACATGGCAGGTTCTATGATCACGATCACAGCATGTGCAACTGCTGTATGTTTGATGAATCAGTTACCGATCAGCCTTGCAACTGTTATTCCATTTATTATGACACTTGGTGTTGCAATGGTCGCTTCTCCTGGAGCTCCAGGTGGATCTATCATGACTGCATTGCCTTTCCTTTACATGGTATTTGGTACAACAGCAGGAGATACAAACGGACCAATCTGTGCTTTAATGGTTGCACTTTATATCACACAGGATTCTTTCGGAACTGCATGTAACATTTCCGGAGATAATGCGATTGGAATCGTCGTAGATTCTATTTACAAGAAATTTATTTTAAAAGAAGATACAGTGGAGGCTTAATTTATGTCTTTTATCAGTGCATTTGATGTTATGGGGCCAAATATGATTGGTCCTTCAAGCTCCCACACAGCTGGGGCTGCAAGGATTGCATTTCTCGCAAGAAAAATGTTAAATAGTACACTGAAAAAAGTTCAGTTTACACTCTATGGATCTTTTGCAAAAACCTATCATGGACACGGAACGGATCGTGCCTTATTAGGTGGGATCATGGGATTTGGAACCGACGATATGAGAATCCGCGATTCTTTCGAGATTGCAAAAGACATTGGACTTGATTTTTCTTTTGTACCAAATGAAATAGAAACTGATATCCATCCAAATACAGTGGATATCTTAATGACAAATGAAAACGGAGATCACATCTTGATCCGTGGGGAATCTTTAGGCGGTGGAAAAGCCAGAATTTGCCGTATCAATGATGTAGAAGTTGATTTTACCGGGGAATACAGTACCTTGATCGTGATCCAGAAAGATAAACCTGGCGTTGTTACTTATATCACAAAATGTCTGAGTGATCAGGATGTTAATATCGCTTTTATGCGTCTTTTCAGAGAATCTAAAGGAAATACAGCTTATTCTATCGTTGAATCCGATGGTCTTCTTCCTGAAAACATCGCAGAGGAGATTAGGAAAAGCCCAAATGTCTCAGATGTTATGATCATTCAGCTGTAGAAAGGAGACTGAAATATTATGGATTTTAAAAACGCAAATGAATTGCTTGATTTATGTAAAAAACATGATCTTCCAATCTCCGAAGTGATGAGACAGCGTGAGATCGTAGAAGGGGAAAAAGAAGCTGATACGGTTCATAATGCAATGGCAAGAGTTCTTGAGATCATGAAAAATGCTGCTTTTACTCCGATCAAAGAACCGGTTCGTTCCATGGGTGGACTGATCGGTGGCGAGGCAAAGAAGATTGCTTCCCGGTATCATTCTGGTATTGGAATCTGTGGTGATCTGTTAGAAAAAAGTATGATTTATGCGATGGCGACTCTTGAGACGAATTCATCCATGGGGTTGATCGTAGCATCCCCAACCGCAGGGTCTGCCGGAATCGTTCCTGGACTTTTACTTGGGCTTCAGGAAGTTCATAAATTAGATGATGAACAGATCATTCAGGCACTGTTTAATGCCAGTGCGATCGGATATCTTGCTATGAGAAATGCAACGGTTGCAGGTGCTGTCGGCGGATGTCAGGCGGAAGTCGGTGTTGCTTCTTCGATGGCTGCTTCTGCCACTGTCGAACTGCTTGGCGGTAATCCAGAACAATGTCTTGGAGCTGCCTCTACCGTTTTAATGAATATGTTAGGTCTTGTTTGTGACCCCGTTGGCGGGTTGGTGGAATATCCATGCCAGAACCGTAATGCCGCAGGTGTTGCAAATGCGATCATCGCAGCTGAGATTTCTTTATCTGGAATCCATCAGCTCATCCCGTTTGACGAAATGTTAAACGCAATGTATATCGTTGGTAAACGACTGCCAGCTGAACTAAGAGAAACCGCCCAGGGAGGCTGCGCTGCAACTCCTTCTGCATGTGCTGCATGCGGAGGTTGTGCGTAAAAATTCCTTCAGAACACATTTTTAAATAGTAGGTAATAAATCAATCTCTTTTTTGCCTCTTTTGGGCGTTTTCATATATTGGAATCTAAAAGAGTGTCTGCATCACTTAATGATGCAGACACTCTTTATTTACTATATCTTAAGCATCCGATATCCAATACCTATATGTGTCTGTATATACTGCATGCCATCTTTATCTGGCTGTAATTTCTTCCGTAATGTTGCCATAAACACTCTAAGTGATGCAACATCATTTTCCAGTGAACTGCCCCAGATCTGTTGCGTAATATAAGTGTGCGTCAATACTTTTCCAACATTATGAGACAGCAAACATAATAATTTATATTCGATTGGTGTTAAATGCAATTCTTTATCTTTTAAATATGTAGATCCTGCTGTATAGTCGATCTTTAACTCTCCATTTACAAAGACTGCTTGTTCTTGTTCCTCGCCTGACTGGATCAATGCTAATCGGCGCTGTGTAACCCTGATCCTTGCAAGCAGTTCATCAACTGAAAATGGTTTTGTGATATAATCATCTGCTCCTGCATCCAGTGCTTCTATTTTATCTACATCTTCACTTCTTGCACTGATAACGATAATTGGTACGTTAGACCATGTTCTTACTTTTTTGATCACATCCACACCTTCCATATCAGGCAATCCAAGATCTAATAAAATGATCTCTGGTTTATGAGAAGATGCTTCTAAAATAGCTGAACTTCCATTTTCTGCTGTAATATATTTATAATCATGTGTTTTTAATGTTGTCACGATCAGATTACGGATCGGCCGGTCATCCTCCACGACTAAAATTAATGCTTTATTCATTTAATGTAACCTCACTTAATGGCAGTGTGAAAGAAAAAATACAACCATGTGGTGTATTGTCCTCCAACACCAGTTTCCCGTTATGCACCTCTATGATCGAACGGCAAAGTGCCAAACCTAAACCAAGACTTCGATGGCTGTCTGCGATTGTATTTTTCCCTGTATAAAACATTTCAAATATATGCGGCTTCATTTCATCACAGATCCCAGGGCCGTTATCTTCTACTTGAATCTTTGCTTTTCCATTTTCATTCATGGCACAAATGCGGATTGTAGATCCTTTCGGTGTATATTTAATTGCATTATCGACCAGATTGATCAACACTTGCAGGATCAGCCGCACATCCATATGTGCAAGTATCAATTCATCGCATTCTGTAACGATCTGATACTCTTCATGTTTCCTGCTGATATGCCGTAATGATTCCGCGATCACCTCATCTAATAATTGATCTGTAAATTTCAGTTTTAATCTTCCATCATTTAATCTTGTGATCGATAATAAATTTTCAACGATATTGATCAACCATTCTGAATCATCATAAATATCTGTATAAATCTGATGTTTTGTTATATCATCAAGACGTTCTCCACTATTTAACAGCATGTCTGCATTCCCAGAAATGGAACAAAGTGGTGTCCTTAGATCATGTGAGATCGCACGAAGCAGATCTGCTCTTAACTGTTCATTTTTGGCAAGAACGGAGATTTTTTCTTTCTCCATGATATTCTTTTTATTTTCCATGGCAAGTGCACATTCATTGATCACAGAAAGTAAGATACTATATTCGAAGGAATCTAATGTATATTCGTCAACTGGTATTGCGATCACACCATACACATTATCCTCAATACAAATGGCAAGGTATAGACACTGTGCATCTTTAAAACGTTCGGTCGTTGCTCCAGCACGCTGCTTGTTTTCATACACCCATTTTGCGATCTCCTGCTCCCTACTTGTCAATAAATCTTCTGTCTGTTCTTTCTTTTTATTCGAAAATATATATGGTGCTGACAATTCATCGTCTTCCACAACATATGCTACAATACTGCGGTCTAATAATTTGATAAGCTGTGTACATGTAATACTTAAAATATCCGTATCGTTTTTTGCTTTTTGAAGTAATCGGTCTGTGTCAAATAAAATCTGTGTACGAAATGCAGATTGTGCTGAAAGCCTTGCATGTGTTTTTAATTTTGCTGCAAGTGTTCCAGTAATGACAGAAGATATTAACATGATCACAAAAGTTACCGGATATCCAACTGCATATGTCTGAAATGACATTCTTGGTTCCGTAAGGAAAAAGCAGAACAAAAATACACTTAAGACAGAACCTCCAATGCTGTATAAATATCCATCTGTAAGGATTGACGTTAATAAAACACCCAAAATATAAATTGTAACGATGTTTGTATCTGTAAATTGAAGTTTCTGGATGAATAGACCGATCAACGTACAAACTGCAAATATAAATAATGTCAATAAACTGTCTTTCATCGTAGGCTTTCCTACATAAACCGCTCCATGCGGTTTTCGATAATTATCTAAGTTCATCGCATCTGGAATAATGTGGATATCAATATCAGGAACAGCCTCGATCAACTTCTCTGTTAATGTCTGTTTGCTGAAAAAGTGATTTCTCTTTGCACTGCTTTGTCCGATCACGATTTTTGTGACATTTGATAAATGTGCATATTCCGCGATCTGTACCGGAACATTTTCCCCATGTGTCATTACGATTTCCGCACCAGATTCCTTTGCAAATTGTACATGAGCTTCCAGTCTTCTTTTGTCCGATTCTCTTTCTCTTTTTCCTGTCTGTACATACAATGCCGTAAAACGTGCCCGCATATCTCTTGCCATTTTTGCTGCTGTACGTATGATCTTTTCATTCGATGGTGAAGAAGAAAGACAAACAAGAATGTGTTCGTTTTCTTTGTTCAGCTGTACAAATTCTCCTGTGCTCATCTTGGCCCCCTTTCCTTATCGGATGCATTATATCACGATCGTCAATAATAATCCATAAACACATCAATCATCGTCATCATCTTGCTCCCTGTCAATTACTTTCCGATTTTCTCCAAGAAAATAATTTACTTTTTTCAAAAAGAATAACACAAATGCAAACATCAGTATTACCGCCAATGCTAAAATGAAATCTGACATAAGCTCTCACCTCTTTTTCATGACATCAGATACAAAAACACTTTTTGATCGCTTTATATTCTCCTAATACCAATAATGTAACATCTTCCTTAAAACAAGTATCCGCAGATATCGCCATACTTACTTTTCCATCATCTTTTACTGCCATAATGTTAATATCATATTTTTTTCTAATATCAAGTTTTCCCACTGTCTTTCCAATCCATTCCTTCGGAACCTCTACCTCAAAGATCGCATGTGAGGCATCGACTTCCATATAATCAAGAATATGATCATCGGTATAACGGATCGTTGCCCATTTTGCCACCATTTTTTCTGGATAAACTACCTTATCGGCTCCATTTCGTAAGAGGAATTTTTCCTGTACATCTCGTTCAGCTCTGGAAATGACCATTTTGCCTCCAAGTTCTTTTAACAGACAGGTGGTTTCCAATGAATTTTGGAAATTCCCACCGATCGTAACAAAACAGATATCATAATTTGCAATCCCCAGAGATTTTAAAAATTCTTCATTCGTACTGTCCCCGATCTGTGCATTCGTAACATATGGAAGTGCATCATTCACTCTTTCCTCATCCAGATCAACTGCCATGATCTCATGTCCAAGCTGACTTGACTGTATCGCTATATGTTTTCCAAAACGTCCAAGTCCGATCAATAAAATATTCTTCATCATCAATTCCCTCTTTCTTTTATCCCACTATGATCTTATCAAGTGGTAGTCTTGCTTTTCGTTTATTTTTATCTGAAAATACTGCATAGATCAGCGTCAAACCGCCAACACGTCCCAGATACATCAGTATGATCAAAATGATCTGTGACAGAATATGAAGTTTTGGTGTGATTCCTAATGTCAAACCTACGGTTCCAACTGCAGATGCTGCTTCAAACAGACAGCTTGAAAGCGGCAGTCCCTCATACACACTGATCGTCATTCCGCCTGCAAAAAATAAGATAAAATACATCATTGCGATCGTTGCTGCATTTTTTATCACACCCACATCGATTCTTCTTCCAAATGCTGTCACATCATCACAACTTTGAAAGGTCGCCAGTACATTTAAAAGTAACAGAGCAAATGTTGTTGTTTTCATACCTCCTGCTGTAGAACTTGGTGAACCTCCGATCAACATCAATAAGATCATCATTGCCTTTGATGCTCCTGTCAGCATCGAAAGATCTGTCGTATTAAATCCTGCAGTTCTCGGTGTCACAGCTTGAAACAATGATGCAAGCAACCGATGAATTCCTGATAGATTTCCATAATCCTGAAAGAAAAAGAAAACAGCTGGTAACAGGATCAGACATAATGTTATAGTTAGAATAACCTTACTCTGCATATGGTAATGTTTGAACTGAAATTTATGAAGATAAATGTCTTCCCATGTAAAAAATCCAATTCCACCAATGATGATCAGTAACATGATCACAATGTTGATCACTGGATTTACCGCATATGATGTCAATGATACAAATGGATGCCATTTTGTTCCAAGAAGATCAAATCCTGCATTACAAAAGGCTGATACAGAATGAAAGATCGACATCCAGATTCCCCGTAATCCAAAATCATGACAGAAAACAGGCATCATGAATAACGCACCGATCAATTCGATCAATAAAGTTCCTTTTAAAATAAAACTCATCAATCGAACGATCCCTCCTACTTTCGGTGCAGAGATCGCATTTTGCATCGTGCTTCGCTGCATAATCGATATTTTTCTTCCTGATAATATAAATACGGATGTTGCTGTTGTTATAACTCCCAGACCTCCGATCTGTATCAGGAACATGATCACTGTCTGTCCAAAAACGGACCAGTAACTTCCAGTATCCAGAACTGCAAGCCCTGTCACACATACTGCAGAAGTTGACGTAAATAATGCTTTGTGAAATGGTGTTATGATTCCTTGAACCGATGAAATTGGCAGCATCAGGATCAATGCTCCAAAAAGGATCACTCCTGCGAACCCTAATATGATCACCTGAAATGATGTTAAATGTCTTTTTTTATGAATCCTCCATGGCATATATGATCTTACCTCTTTTTCAAATTATTTTATGACCTTTTGATCTTATCATCATTATATCTTTTATGATAAAAAGATAGTGTAAGGATATGTTCTCTTGTATTAAGATTGTATAAAGAAAAAAGGAGCATAATATGATTTCAAGAAAGAATCCTGCTTTACAGGATTCTCCGCCTGCGGCGGGTCGCTTCTGCCTCTGGGATTTCGTAAAAATATCTGTAAAATATAAAATCCATGAGAACACGATTTTTTGGTTTGTTGTTCTCATGGATTTTATTGTTTCTTATTTTTTCAAGTATTCTTCAATCATACATTCATGCTTCTTTTCTTTTTTACTATAATTAATTCCCACAAGCAAAATATTACCTGCATATTTTTGAATAGAATCTGGATATTTTTTATCCTTAATCTGTTGCAATGCACTAACAGCACTCTTATTCCACTTCAATTCCACAACAAGTGCCGGATAATCATTTCGATATTCTGTTTTTGGAATAAACACAAAATCTGCGAACCCACGTCCTGTAGGAAATTCCCTGACCGGTTTAAAATAATACTGCATTGCACTCAAATAAGCTAATGCCAATACACTGCTGAGTGAATTTTCATTGTTATATTGAATTGCTGAAACATATTCCTCATGGATCTTCTCAATCTGAGCTGCAACTATTTCTCCATCCATATCCAAAGTTGCATCCAGTAAATCCTCTGATTCTTGCTGAAATTTCAGCATTTCATTCCATTCTTTTCTTTTTGTTGCACGAATCAGTTCTTGTCTTATCTCTTCATTCGGTACAAATGCCATCCTATTAACACTTGAATATGCTAAGTATCCCATATGAATCAAATATGTTAAAACGTCATCTTTATTTACAATATTCTCAACGTCATTTTGGAATGACCCAACATCTACTTCAACAGATGCTCCAGACACCATTTCAATAATTGCGGTCTTCAATCCATCAAAATCCATATTGATCAATGGAACAATCGAATCATAGGAAGCTGTTCCTGACCAATAACTCTGGAAATTTCCATCCGCCATCAGGCTTACAACTGCATTGGGATTATAAACATGATATTTTCCTAATTGGTATCCATCATACCAGCGTTTGACTTCTGTAAAATCCTTCTTATATGTCTCACAAAGTGCTTTTACTTCATCTTCTGTAAAACCGATATAAGAAGCTAAACATCCTGCATTCAACATGGAATATTCTCGGAAATTGTTAAGTGCTGATTGTGTTTTTTCTTTCTTGATCGGCAAGATGCCTGTAAGATAAGCGAGTTGAATATATTTCGTTGGTTCTGTTCCCTTAAACATACCTCTTAGGAATCGGATATACTCATCCTGCACCTTTTTGTTCGCTGATTCATCTCTGATCAGCACATCCCATTCATCAATGATAATGATAAATTTCCGTCCTGTCTTATCCTTAACCAGAGAAAGTGCATCTGGCAAAGATACCACTTCTTGACGTAAAATCTCTGGATAAACTTCACGCAATTCATCCAGCACAACTCTTGTGATATATGGCACAACATTATCCGCATCTTCGCAATTTATCAAAAACCATTGTACATCAATATGAATCACGTCATATTTATTCAAATGTTTCTTAAAATCTTCTGATTGTCCTATCTCAAGATCAGAAAACATCTTTTCTGATTCTGCTCCCTTACTGTAATATGCTGCAAGCATATTCGCTGCATATGATTTTCCAAAACGTCTTGGGCGGCTATTACAAATATACGCATCTGTAAAATCCAGAACTTCATTCATACATACGATCAATCCTGTTTTATCTACATAAATTCTGGAATTAAGTGCTGCTTGAAACGCACTATTATCTGGATTAACAAATCTGCCCATATTTTATACCTCTCCCATTCCTTTTACCTGTTTTTAATATTTCTCTATTTTACACACGTGTTCTTTTGTTTTCTTATCATAATTAATACCAATCAACAACAGATTATCCTGATACTCTTCCAAACTTTCAAAATACTTCTTATCTTTGATCTGCTTGATCGCACCTTCTGCGCTCTTATCCCATTTTAATTCAACTACCAATGCCGGTTTCTCTGCAAATTGTTTTTTCGGAATAAAGACCAAATCTGCAAATCCTTTTCCACCTGCCAGTTCTCTGTGAATGGTATAAAAATTCCTTGCTGCATATAATGCGAGTGAAATCGTATAACTCAATGCATTTTCATCATTATACTGGATATGTGATGTCTCAAAATGTGCCTGTTCAATGGCTTTCGATACCTGTTCTTCTCTGCCTTGCCAGATTGCATTTAATGTATCTGCAGAATCTTTTAGTGCTTTTGAAACAGATCCCCAGTCTGATACTGAAACTGTATTTACATATTCTGCCCGAATTTCACTATTTGGTATCTTGACTGTTTTTGTTTTATCATCATATGCAAGATATCCAAGATGGATCAATAATGTCAGTACATCATCTTCTGTACGAAACGTTGCCATATCATTCGTAAAACTTTCGGTATTCACCGCCACGCTTTCTCCAGCGATCATACTTAAAACATCATCTTTTAGATGCTCAAAATTCATATCAATATACATCTGTAATGCTTCAAAAGTCTCTGTCTGATTCCAGTAATTTGATATCTTTCGAAATCTCATACTATTTACAACCGATCTTGGACTATACACAGACAGTACTCCGTCAAATGAATATCCATCATACCAGTTCTTAACTTCTTCCATATCCATTCCGTATTGTTCACAGAGCTTTTTGACTTCTTGTTCTGTAAACCCGACATAACATGCTAAAGGTCCCGGGGCGATCATGGAAAATTCATCAAACATATTCAGTGCCGAATGTGTTCCATATTTCTTAATCGGTAAAATTCCTGTCATGTAAGATAGATAAATACATGCCTTATCTTTTAATAAGTCCCGTAGAAAATCTAAATATTTTTCCTGTGCTTCTTTATCTTGTTTATATTCCCTAAAAATGCAATCCCATTCATCAATGATCACAACAAATGGGTACTGCATTTGTGCATAAATATCCTGCATACACTCAATCAAATCTGTATCGTCAAAATAATCAACTTCTGGATATTCCATTTTCAAATCTCTGATCACAAGCTTCTTCACACGATCGATCAATTCTTCTACATTATGACTTCGACTTAGAAATTCCTGCATATTTAAGAATATGGTATTATATTGATTCAGATATTTTTCAAAATCTTTATCTTTTGCAATTTCAAACTTTCCAAATAATTCTTTTGAATTACAACCGCGGCTGTAATAAGCTGTCAGCATATTCGCAGCCATTGACTTCCCAAATCTTCTTGGACGGCTGACACAGACATAGTTTTGTGCTGTATCTAGTACGGAATTCGTATATTTTATCATCCCTGTCTTATCTACATAAATTTCAGACTGAATCATTCTTCTGAACTTTTCATTCCCTGGATTTAGATAATTTCCCATACGATCACCTCCTTGAATCAATTTTCTATAATATGAAAAAACTTCGTGCTCTTATCTATATTGATTATGATAGCACGAAATTTTAGCCGCCTCAACTTATATTAATTACATGAAATGAAAAAACACCTGCTCATAACATACATAAAATATACGTTACGATCAAGTGTCTTTTCATACAGTGATTATATATAGAATTTCTTCTATCCTAGTTGTTTACTGCAACATGTTTTGCCTGATCTGAATTGTAAACTTCTTCATCAACCAGACCTTCAGTTGCTGCTGTGATAACGGCTGCTGTTGCTGCTCCTGTTACATTTGTCATTGTTCTTGCCATGTCAACGATCGTTGAGATTGGTGCAAATACGACAACTAATTCGATTGGTAAGCCAAGTGCTGCAAATACAGCTGTTGATGTGATCGTCGCTGTTCCTGGAACCCCGACTGTTCCAACAGATACTACTAATGTGATCAGAATCAGAAATGCATACTGTGCAATTCCGTAATGATATCCTAACATATGAACACTAAATACCGCTGTTAATGCTGGCCAGATTCCTGCACATGCTGGCATTCCAACATTGGCTCCAAGACCTGCCGTAAATGATGCTACATCTCCATCAACTCCAAGTGCTTCTTTTAACTGTCTTAATGTAACCGGGATCGTACCAACACTGCTCTGTGTCGTAAATGCTACATACTGAGCTGGTGCGATTCCTTTAAAGAATTTAACAGGACTTAATTTTGCTACAAATTTAATTAATAATCCTTCTACTCCAAATGCCTGAACTGCACATAAGATATAAGATAAAACTAATGTACTTAATAATGGCAACAATTCCGTGACACTGCTTCTTCCAACGGCTCTTGCCAAGAAAGATAATACTGCATATGGTGTAAATCCAATGATCCAGTCAATTGCCTGTCCGATCACCTGATTTCCTGCATCAATAAATGCTTTAAATGGTTTTACGGATTCATTTTCTTTGGAAATTGCATTGTAAGATAATGCAATGATGATCGCAAATACGACGATCGGAATGATCTGTCCTTCACTCCAGTTTGTTGCGAAGTTGCTTGGGAATAAGTTTACGATCGTATCAACAACAGATGGAACTTCAACTTTCTGATATCCATCAGCTACTTTGTAAGCAAATCCATCACCAACTTTTAAGATGACTGCTGCGATCACTGTAATCGTACTTGCAATCGCTGTATTTAAGATCAGATAAAAGATTGACTTTCCACCGATTTTCTTTAAATGAATGGATTCGCTTAGATTTGTGATACTTGCGATGATACTAAATAACAGCATTGGTACAACAAGTGCTGTCAATACATTGGTATAGATACGTCCGAAAATCTCAACATATGTAAAATGATTTTCAAATCCCAGACCAACTGCGATTCCAAAAACTGTTCCTAATAATGTTAAAAGTCCGAAGTCTACGCCTTTCTTATAATCCAAATAATAGATAACCGCAAACAAAACAACTGTAACTGCTAGTGCGGCAAAATCTGCTGTGTTAATGCTCATTTTGTTACACATCCTCTCTTATAGTTTTTCTTTTTTTCATAGTTTTCCGGTAGGAATTATTCGTATAATAGCATTTCCTAGTAATACTGTCAAGAATATTTGATGCTTCTTTTTTTATACAATTTTGATTTGTTGGAATGTTTATGAAGCATAATAACATTACTTTCTGTCTGAAAATTTCCTATTTTACAACCAATGCTGTTCTCCATACACACCCACTTAAATTTTCAATCTTGTGAATTGTCCACTCTATAGACTTTAGGTATATGATAAAAAATAAATAAACGATCGGAAGAGCAGCATTAGAATTTTGCCACGTTTTTTACGGATTCGCAGCCGGCTTGGTGCGTTGTTTGAGCCTCAAAGAGTTCTGTTTTCAATACCCTTGAAGGCGAGTTACGCAAGGAAAGCCGGCGGATCAGCGATCTGTAAAAAACGTGAGGAAAATTCTCTAGCTGCTCTTCCGATCGTTTATTTATTTTTTATCATATACTCAAAATCTACAGTTGGCCAATCACAAATTTAAGATAATTCCAACTTACCAGTATATAATTGATAGTAGGTTCCTTTATTCTTAATAAGATCTTCATGATCTCCACGTTCAATGATCTTACCATGTTCAAGTACAATGATCGCATCACTATTTCGGATCGTAGATAGTCGATGGGCGATTACAAATACAGTTCTACCTTTCATCAGGTTATCCATTCCTCGCTGTACAATGCTTTCTGTTCTTGTATCAATACTTGATGTTGCTTCATCTAAGATCAGTACTGGTGGGTTGGCTACGGCTGCTCTGGCAATGGATAGTAACTGTCTCTGTCCTTGAGATAATCCTTCTCCGTCTCCGCTGATCACAGTGTCGTAACCATCTGGAAGCATTTTGATGAACTGGTCTGCGTGTGCTAATTTGGCTGCTTCGTAGATCTGTTCGTCGGTTGCCCCTAAATTTCCGTAGCGGATATTGTCTTTGATCGTTCCTGTAAACAGGTGTGTATCCTGTAATACAATTCCTAAGGAACGTCTTAAGTCGTCTTTTTTGATCTTCTTGATGTTGATTCCATCGTAACGAATCTTACCATCCTGAATGTCATAGAAGCGGTTGATCAGGTTTGTGATCGTTGTTTTTCCGGCTCCTGTGGATCCTACAAATGCTAGCTTCTGTCCTGGTTTTGCGAACAAACTAATGTCATGAAGGATGGTTTTATCTTCGTTGTAACCAAACGTTACATCTTCAAATCTTACATCTCCAGTTAATTCTGTATATGTTACAGACCCATCTGCAGAGTGTGGATGTTTCCATGCCCACATTCCTGTTCTTTCTTCACATTCGATAATGTTTCCATTTTCATCTTTCTTCGCATTTACTAATCTTACATATCCCTCATCTGTCTCAGGTTCTTCATCGATCAGGGCAAAGATCCTTTCTGCACCTGCAAGTGCCATTACAATAGAGTTAAACTGCTGTGCGACCTGCATAAATGGCTGTGTGAAACTCTTTGTAAACTGAAGGTATGATGCCATGACACCTAATGTGATTCCTCCAATACCTTCAATAGCTAACACACCACCTAATACCGCTGTTAATACAAATTGAAGGTTTCCGATATTACCTACAACTGGACCCATAATATTTGCATATTTGTTGGCATTTGCAGCACTTTCAAACAGAGATTCGTTTAACTTGTCAAATTCTTCTTCTGATTTACGTTCGTGGTTAAAGACTTTGACAACTCTCTGTCCATTCATTCTCTCTTCGATAAATCCTGTCACATCAGCTAATGATTTTTGCTGGCGGATAAAGTATTTTCCGCTGTTTCCACCAATCGCTTTTGTCACCGTGATCATGATTCCGATAACAACAACTGCAAGAATCGTTAAAATCGGACTTAATACTAACATAGAAATAAATGTTACAATGATCGTGAAAAATGACATCAATGCCTGAGGAATTGCCTGGCTGATCATCTGTCTTAATGTATCCGTATCATTTGTGTATAAACTCATGATCGAACCATTTGTATTCTGGTCGAAATAACGGATCGGTAATGTCTGCATATGTTCAAACATATCGTCTCTGACACGTTTTAGGACTCCTTGTCCGATAAATACCATCATCCTTGTATAAATAAATGTTGCAATGACACCTGCTGCAAAGATGCATCCAAGGACAATCATTGCGTGGTAAAAATTTGTGAAATCTGGATTGCTCTGTCCAACCAAAGGCAGGATGAAGTCATCGAGCATAAATTTCAATGATAAAGATACAGATACAGAAGCTGCTGCACTGATGAAAATGCAGACAAACACGAGAATAAACTGTAATTTATAAGTATCTGTTACATATTTTAAAAGACGTTTTGCTGTCTTCGCCGTATTTTTGTTGATCGTCTTTTCTGGTCTTTTACTCATCGTCTTCTCCCCCTTTCACCTGTGATTCATAGACTTCTCTGTAAATATCATTTGTCTTTAATAATTCTTCGGATGTTCCAACACCCATGATCTTTCCATCATCTAATACGATGATCTGGTCTGCATCTTCGATGGAAGATACTCTCTGTGCGATGATGATCTTTGTTGTATTCGGAATTTCTTCACGGAATGCCTTACGGATCAATGCATCTGTCTTTGTATCAACCGCACTTGTGGAATCATCTAAGATCAAGATCTTTGGTTTCTTTAATAACGCTCTTGCGATACACAATCTCTGTTTCTGTCCACCAGAAACATTGTTTCCACCCTGTACGATCTGTGTATTGTATCCAGCTGGAAATTCATTTACAAACCCGTCTGCCTGTGCTAATTTACACATTCTCTGAACTTCTTCATCGGATGCATTTTCATCTCCCCAACGGATATTATCGTAAATTGTTCCTGTAAATAATACATTCTTCTGGAGTACCATGGATACCTGGTCTCTTAATGCTTCTAAGTTGTAATCACGGACATCAATGCCGCCAACTTTGACACATCCTTCTGTAACATCATAAAGTCTTGGGATCAACTGTACTAATGTAGATTTTGCACTACCTGTTCCACCGATGATTCCGATCGTCTGTCCGGATCTGATATGAAGATCAACATCTTTTAAGGAAAGATTTCCACCTTCTCCTGCATAACTGAAGTTTACATGATCAAAGATGATCTCTCCGTCTTTCACTTCTGTTACTGCATCTACTTTATCCTGCATTTCTGGTACTTCTTCCAAAACTTCTGTAATACGGTCTGTAGATGCTTCTGCGATCATGATCATTACGAATACGAAGGTTACCATCATCAGAGAACCAATGATCTGTAATGCGTATACGATGATACTTGTTAATTCTCCAGTTCCCATTGTTCCATGGATGATCCCTGTTCCACCGATTGCTACAAGCAGAAGTATAACAACATACATTGTAAACTGCATAACTGGTGAGTTCCATGCAACGACCTTTTCTGCTTTTGTAAACAGTGTATATACATACTTGGAAATTCCGTGGAATTTATCGATTTCATAATCTTCACGTACAAATGCTTTTACCACACGGGATGCGTTTACATTTTCCTGTACGGAATTATTTAAGATATCATATTCATCAAATACTTTGATAAAGTGTGGATGTGCTTTTTTTGCAATAAAGATCAATGTTCCTCCTAGTAATGGAATCACGATCAAAAATAGTATCGCTACTTTCACACTGTACTTTAATGTCATTACCCATGATAAAATGATCATGATCGGTGCTCTGGCAAGTAGTCGGATACTCATCATATAGGCCATCTGGATATTTGTAATATCTGTTGTCATACGTGTGACAAGTCCTGATGTTGCAAAGTGGTCGATATTCTTAAATGAGAACTCCTGCACTTTGTAGAATATATCGTGTCTTAAGTTCTTTGCATATCCAGCACCTGCAACGGCTGCCGTATTTCCAGCTGAAATCCCGAAAAACAGGGATAACATTGCCATAACAACCAGGATCACTCCTCGCTGGATAATATAATGTAAATCTCCGCTTGTCATTCCGATATCAATGATATTTGCCATCTCCATCGGAATCAAAACTTCCATCAGTACCTCAAGAATTACCAGGATTGGAGCAAGTATGGATTGTTTTTTGTATTCTCGGACTGATTTTAATAGGGTCTTATTCATCTTTCTTTCCTTCCTCCTTGTGTTTTTCTATAAGATTTTGTAATACCTGATATAAAACATGTTTGCATGTTATGACATCTTCCTCAGGAATGCCTTTTTCCATTCTTTTTTCACTAAGCTTAATATCTTCCCAGATTACCTGTCTTAATCCTTCAGCTTTCTCTGTTGGTACCAGCCGCTTCTTTCTAGCATCTCCTTTGACACTTTCTCTTGTCAGATATCCATTCTTCTCCATCAACTGTACATATCCTGTCACAGTTGATTTGCGGATCTGAAATTCTTCTTCAATGTCTCTTTGATAAAGATCTTTATGCATTGTTTCTAATAAAATAAACTTTAAAATATGTTTCTGCATGATGGTAAGATCAGCCTTGATCACTTTATCAATTGGCTGATTCCTCTTCATCTCATGTGATAACATATGAATCAATTTTCCCATGTGCATGTTATTGATCTTATCATTTATATCCTGCATTCACTCATCCCTTTCTTCTCAAAATGGTTAGCTTCCTAACTTTTTAGTATTATACAGAGAATAAAAATGGATGTCAATCGTTATTTTATTACCTTCATTATCGTTAACCGAATCTGCTCACTATGTTGACAATTGTTTTTTTCCATGCTAAAGTTCAGATTAATAAGATATTTCGAATTTAAATAAAGGAAGGTATATATTATATGAATTCAGAACAAAATTTAACCCGTGAAGAAGCCATCGCGATCCTAAATACACCTGATGAACAATTAAATGAACTGATCGAACGTGCCGGAGCACTTCGTAAAAAATATAAAGGGAATCATGTAAGCATTCATCTTTTAACAAATGCCAGAAGCGGAAACTGCTCCCAAAACTGTGCTTACTGCGCACAATCCTGTCGTTCCCATGCAGATATTGAAAAATATAAATGGGTCGATGATGAAAAATTATATGGAGATAACACATTTGTCCATGATCATAAACTTTCCCGTCATTGTATCGGATTAAGCGGTATGAAATTCAGCGATGATGAGATTGAAGAACTTGCTTCTAAAATTCGTAAGATGAAAGAAGAGGGTACACATTTATGCTGCTCTATCGGATTTTTAACAAAGAAACAGGCATTAATGTTAAAAGAAGCTGGATTAGACCGTATCAACCATAACTTAAATACAAGCCGTTCCAATTATCCAAATATCTGTACAACACATACATACGAACAACGAGTAAACAACATTCATATGTTACAGGACCTTGGATTTGAAATCTGCAGCGGTGGTATCATTGGTATGGGCGAGAGTAAGGAAGATGTTGTTGATATGTTATTGGATCTGAAAGAAATCAATCCAGAAGCACTTCCGATCAATTTCTTAATTCCGATCAAAGGAACACCTCTGCAGGATCGGGATACTTCAAATTTGACACCAGAATACTGCCTGAAAGTATTATGTCTGGCAAGATTACTAGTTCCAACATCTGATATCCGCTGTGCCGCTGGACGTGAAATTTATTTTAAAGGAAGGGAAAAAGAATTATTGACCGTTGTGAATTCTATCTTTGCTTCAGGATATCTGACTGCAGATGGACAGGGAATTCAAGATACGATCAAGACGATCACGGATGTTGGATTTACATGCGAAGTAGAATCTGATTAATTTGTGATTGAATAGCTTAAATTATTGATGGAATATTATAAAAAGAGATCATGTGTCTGCAACCCACTTGCGTTCGGACTCTCACGTAGCTGTACTAAGCTCCTGAATGGTCATTCGACCATCCACTCGCTAAGTGC
>OLQM01000622.1_pt1 | contig 40996 bp, 28 predicted proteins | sample 1673161 | NCBI WGS metagenome assembly OLQM01 (sample SAMEA3136761, study PRJEB25190) | human gut metagenome | reverse complement strand
CCCGCCGACACGCCGATGGTGCCGTCGGTGGTGAGGCCGTGCTCCATCAGGACATCCAGAACGCCTGCGGTGAACATCCCCCGCATGGCACCGCCCTCTAATACTAACCCTGTCTTCATATACTGACTCCTTTTCCCGGTGCGGCCCTCGTCGGCCGCAGCAAGCCGTTTCCGGTTGCTACCAGTATACTCGATTTTGCGCAGAAAACAAGAGACAACTGCACAAATCGCCCGCCCTGAGACACAGACTGTACCGCAAAAGTCGTACTTATAATCGAAAGGGCTGAAAAAACCGGAGAGAACGAGTCAAATTTGGGCAGAAAAAGCCTTGCCAACCGGGAGAGTATCCGGTATACTGATATGAAATATCGACCGTTTTGTGACAGGGAAATTGGGAGGAAGAGACGAACTATGAAAATGCTGGAAGACCGCATCCGCAAAGACGGCATCGTCCGTGATGTGCATGCACCTGTCTGCGGATTCACAAACATCTGCATCTGTTGGATCATCGGAGAAATGTTTTCACCCTGAACCATATCGAACAGTTCTTCCGGACCTACTCCCATTCCTAACTCGGAAGTTGCTTCATTCAAAACGATATCCTGAACCATACCATCGAATACAGACTGACGGATTTGAGTCTGGTATTCTTCGGGCAGACTGGTGGAACCTGTCTGCATTTTGTACATTTCAGTCATTTCGTCTACACGATCCTGAAATTCTTGAATTTTAATAACTTCTCCGTCTACCTCCGCAACCGTCTCCTGCGATTGTCTGAAATAAGTAGAACCGGAGTTTAAAAAGTCACCGATGATAAAAGCGAACAATGCCACCCCCACAACGAGTACCAGCAGTCCTGCTTTGCTTCTGATTTTTTCCAGCGTAGCCATTTATCTTTATCTATTTTAAAGTTTATTATTCCACATTTTAAGGGCACGAAGATACGAAAAAAAGAGATTGCCGCATCTTTTTATGCTTTTTTTTTAATTAACTCACTACTTTCATACGAACTAATTCGATTTTCGTAGCTGTCACTTTTACGATTTTAAAAGAATATTTATCAATTACAATCGTTTCATTCAACTTCGGAAATTTCTGATAAAAATGCAATATAAAACCGGCTATTGTCACATAATCGTCCGACTCCGGTAATTCCAAGTCAAACTTCTCATTCAGCGTATCGATCTCTATACGACCGGACAATAGATACTCGTCATCTCCCACCTTCTTGGCTACATACGACTTGATATCGTGCTCATCTTCTATCTCTCCGAATATTTCTTCCACCAAATCTTCCAAGGTTACGATTCCCGAAGTTCCACCAAACTCATCCACCACAACAGCCATACTTTTCTTGTCCTGCATCAAGACTTTCATCAATTTATTGGCAGCCATCGTTTCCGGAACAATCGAGACGCTTCGGATACTTTGTGTCCAATCTTCCGGGTTTTTAAACATTTCCGAAGAATGGATATATCCGACAATATCATCTATATTTTCATTATAAACAAGAATCTTAGAAAGTCCAGTCTCTACAAAACGGGAACGTAGTTCCTCAAGAGCAGCCGTCTTATCGCAAGCCACAATTTCCGTACGGGGAACGATGCAATCACGCAAACGCACATTCGAAAAATCAAGTGCATTCTGAAAAATCTTTACCTCCGTATCCATATCCGAATTTTGAGGCGCATCTTCAATGCTCTGCTGGATAAAATAATCAAGGTCGACTTTGCCCAGCGCCCGTTGCGTCGAACCGGTCACATTCTTTACACCAGCAATTTTCAGAATCAGGAAAGAAAGCAAAGATGCGAATGCCAGTTCAAAAAAAGTGGCTGGATATATGGAATATATCGGAAAGGGATATGCGTATTCCAGTGGTGTTTTTGATTACAATACTGCTGCTGAAAATAATACGAAAAAGGCTTATTCAGGAAAAATTTCTGATAAGGCTTATAAGGAATTAGAGGCTCGTGGCTTGCAGGTGGTGGTAAGCCGTATCCAAGAGATCTTGACCGTACAGGAGCAAGCCGGATTCCAGATGATTATGGCGATCTTGGATGAGGATCATATCGATTATTTGAATAACAAACGTGCGGACGCACCTTATTGGACAACCCTAGGTAAATAAATAATATACATGAAACAACTTACTATCGAGGCCTTCAAGGCCATGTTAGACAATGCGCTGAAACAGATCAAGGCACGTGAGGAGGAATTCTCTAAATTGGATGCCGTAATCGGGGATGGTGATCATGGTACCGCTATCGTTGCCGCTATGACTGCTGTGAATAAAAGCGCTCAGTCTGGAACGGAGTTCAAGCAAATGCTTGGTGATATGGGTATGGATGTGATGATGGAAGTGAGTGGATCGACAAGTACCTTGCTCGGTGCTTTCTTCTTGGGTATGAGCGATCATGCAGAGGGAACCGAGTTGGATGCCGCAGGCGTGAAAGCTATGTTCGCCGGTGGCTTGGCGAATGTGCAACAACAAACCCAAGCGAAACGAGGCGACAAGACGATGATGGATGCCTTGATCCCGGCGGTGGAGGCTATGCAGGCTTGTACGTCGGATGATATCAAGGAGGTCTTGAATGCCGGCGCTAAAGCGGCGCTTGATGGAGCGGAGGCTACGGTACCGATGAAAGCTAACTTTGGACGTGCCCGTAACTATGGTGAGCGTTCGATTGGTTTCGCTGATAGCGGGGCTACTTCGTGGAGCTGTATGTTCGCTTCTTTTGCAGAGGTGCTATAAAATAATACACAGCGTGAGACGGGGCATGCCCCGTCTCTACAAAATATAATAATATAACGAATAATAAATATGGCAGATTTAGATGATTTAAGAGAAGGTGCGGACTTCGGTTTAGGCATCAATTGTGAGAACCAGAGTTTCCATGTGAAGGGAGCCGAGAACTTACCTTGGGGCATGAAAGACCGTCTGTCCCGTATCTTCAACCCGAAGACAGGCAAGGCGGTTATGCTTGCTTTTGACCATGGTTTCATCATGGGGCCGACTTCCGGTTTGGAGCGTATCGACTTGAATATCGTTCCTTTGATTGAATATGCGGATTGCTTGATGTGTACCCGTGGTATCCTGCAATCTACGATCCCTGCGAATACGACGAAACCGATTTGTCTTCGTTCGGACGCTGGAACGTCTATTCTTACGGATTTGAACGATAATGTATTGATCGATATAGAGGACGCTATCCGTATGAACGTCTCCGCCATGGCGGTTATGTTGGCTATCGGTGATGAGGCGCATGAGGCTAAGACTGTGGCTAACTTATATAAGGCGGTCGATAAGGCCAGCCGTTACAATATCCCGGTAATGGGTGTTACCGCCGTTGGTAAGCAAATGGCTCGAGACGCTCGTTATTTCGGTCTGGCTTCCCGTATCTGTGCGGAGAATGGCGCTAATATCGTGAAGACCTACTATTGTGAGGGCTTCGAGAAGGTAGCCGCTGCTTGTCCGGTTCCCGTGGTAATTGCCGGTGGTAAGAAATTACCGGAGAAGGAGGCGTTGGAATTATGTTATAATGCGATCAACGACGGTGCGGCTGGCGTGGATATGGGACGTAACGTATTCCAGAGTACTTCTCCTGTCGCCATGATCCAAGCGGTTCATGCGGTCGTGCATCAAGGTATCACGCCTGATCAGGGATATGAGTTGTTCTGCGACTTAGCGAAATAATCCATCGCAGGGGTAGGTTTTACCTGCTCCTGCTTATTTATATAATTTAAACCATGAAAATCTATACTTTTATATTATCCGCATGCCTGCTACTCGTATGTTCCGCATGTCATGAGGCGTCGCATTATCTTTTATTAGGCGGTTCCGGCTGGGACAAAATCGCCATCGTAAACAAGAACACGAAAGAAATTGAATGGGAGCATCCCTTGGAAAAAGGATGGGAATGTAATTCCGTAGCTGTTACTCCCGACCGGAATATCCTTTTTTCCTATTCGAAAGGGGCGAAGCTAATCACCCGGGATCATGAGGAGGTCTGGAATATCTCCGCTCCGGAAGGCTGTGAGATGCAGACGGCCCGTGTACTTCCCAACGGTAATTATTTATTAGCGTGGTGTGGATACCCGGCGACGATCATGGAGGTGAATGCAAAAGGAGAGATCCTGTCGAAAACGGATTTCGACACCCATATTGAGCAACCCCATGCCCAATTCCGTCAAGTAAACAAAAATAAGCAGGGCAATTATTTAGTGCCCTTGTTCGCTACCTCCGAGATCCGGGAAATATCCCCGTCCGGTCAATTGCTGAAAAGCGTGAAAGTAGACGGTAACCCGTTTAGCGTGGCTGCGTTGGATAACGGTAATTATCTGGTCGCTTGCGGTGATGCCCATTGCTTCATAGAGCTGAATTTCGAGACTGGAGATATCGTTCGCAAGGTGAATGAGAACGATATCGAGGGAGCCCAGCTTTTCTTTGTTGCCCAGTTGCTCCCTAAACGGGACGGTGGTTTGTATATCTGTAACTGGCAAGGCCATGACGGAGAGGCTGCGAAAGGACATTACCCGCAGTTGATCGAGATAAACGGAGCCGGAAAGATGGTCTGGGATTTGAATGATAACGCTACCTTCGGGATGATCTCCTCTATTTGTCCGATCGATTAAAGATATATCCGGATTATTAATTATATTTGTACACCTAAATTCTAAATAAAGCATGGAAGAGAAAAACACGAATGCTACTAAACGTCGAAACCCTGTAACTTGGGTCCCTAGTGTCTATTTTGCTATGGGATTGCCTTTTGTAGTGCTGAACATGGTTACCGTACTCATGTTTAAGGGATTGGATATCTCGGATGCCCAGATTGCGTTATGGACCTCGGTTATCATGTTACCTTGGACCTTAAAGCCTTTATGGAGCCCGTTTTTGGAAATGTATCGTACCAAGAAATTCTTTGTCGTATTGACCCAGTTGTTATCCGGTTGCTTATTCGGTTTAGTGGCCTTGGCGTTAAACTTGCCGAGTTTCTTTGCTCTATCTATCGCATTATTAGGTATTATAGCGCTTAGCGGGGCTACGCATGACGTGGCAACGGATGGCGTTTATATGAAAGAGCTCTCGCCGGAGGATCAAGCCAAATATATCGGTTGGCAAGGTGCATTTTACAATTTGGCGAAGATCGTAGCCACGGGTGGTCTGGTTTATCTGGCGGGTTATATGATGCAATATTTTACCGGGATAGGATTGGAGAAAGAGGCCATGATATACGCTTGGATGATCGTTATGCTGCTTTGCGGTACGATCATGATCCTGCTTGGTTTTTATCATATGAAGATGTTGCCTTCGGGTGGAAAAGCCGCTACCGGAGAACATTCGTTGAAGGAAAGTATGGCTGAGCTATGGCTGGTCTTCAAGGAGTTCTTCACGAAGAAGTATATCGTGTGGTATATCTGTTTCATTATATTGTATCGTTTTGCCGAGGGTTTCGTGATAAAGATCGTACCTTTGTTCTTGAAAGCTCCGATAGCTGATCAAGGATTAGGACTAACGGAGCAAGAGATCGGTTTGTATTATGGTACGTTTGGAGCGGCGGCGTTTGTGCTGGGTTCTTTGCTCGGTGGATATTATATCTCGGCTAAGGGATTGCGAAAGGTATTGTTTACGCTTTGTTGTTGCTTCAACATACCGTTTTTGGTATACACGTTCTTGGCGTGTTTCCAGCCTGATAATGGTCTCATTATCGCTTCCGCCATCGTATTCGAGTATTTTGGCTATGGATTCGGTTTCGTGGGCTTGATGCTGTTTATGATGCAACAGGTAGCTCCGGGCAAGCATCAGATGGCGCATTATGCGTTCGCCTCAGGTATCATGAACCTTGGCGTAATGCTTCCGGGAATGATGAGCGGTTTTGTGAGTGACTGGCTAGGTTATAAGTATTTCTTTATCGTGACCTTGCTGGCGATGATCCCTTCATTCTTGGTAGCCTATTTCGTACCGTTCACGTATGACGATAAAGGTAATAAGTTAGTATAGTAATATTTTAATAGGATTAGTTATGGATAATTTGAAAATCGTAGGCGCTCCGCTGCCAGATATGCCTTGGGAAGATCGTCCCGAGGGTAGCAAAGAAGTATTGTGGAGATATTCGAAGAACCCGGTGATTCCTCGTGATATCCTCCCGACATCGAACAGTGTGTTCAACAGTGCTGTTGTCCCTTTCAAAGGTGGTTATGCCGGTGTGTTCCGATGCGACGATACGAATCGCCGGATGCGTTTGCACGTAGGTTTTAGCGCAGATGCCATTCATTGGAGTATCTCTGAGACAAAACTCGAGTTTGAGTGCGACGACAAGGAGATCGGCGAGTTTGTTTATGCCTACGACCCCCGTGTATGTTTTATCGAGGATCGTTACTATGTGACTTGGTGTAACGGTTATCATGGCCCGACGATCGGCGTGGCTTACACGTTCGATTTCGAGACCTTCCATCAGCTGGAGAACGCTTATCTGCCTTTCAACCGTAATGGCGTGATGTTCCCTCGTAAGATTAACGGAAACTTCGCCATGTTGAGCCGTCCGAGCGACAACGGTCATACTCCGTTCGGCGATATTTTCTATAGCGAGTCTCCGGATATGTGTTTCTGGGGTAAACATCGCCACGTGATGTCTCCGGCTGCGTTCGAGGATAGCGCTTGGCAGTGTACGAAGATCGGTGCGGGCCCTATCCCTATCGAGACTTCCGAAGGCTGGTTATTGATTTACCACGGCGTGCTTCGTTCTTGCAACGGGTATGTGTATAGCTTCGGTTCCGCTATCTTGGATTTGGAGCAACCTTGGAAAGTGAAATTCCGCTCCGGACCTTATTTGTTATCCCCGCAAAAGGATTACGAGTGCATGGGAGACGTTCCGAACGTAGTCTTTCCCTGTGCCGCCTTGCATGATCCGGAGACGAAACGTATCGCTATCTATTACGGCTGCGCAGATACGGTAACAGGATTGGCTTTTGGCTATATTGATGAGATTTTGGATTTTACGAAGAAGAATTCAATCATTTAACAGACTCGAGAAGAACAATATACTTTTGTTGTCGAAACAATATACTTTTACACACGAAAGTATATTGTTTTAGAACAAAAAGTATATTGTTTTTTTTATTAGGTAAAAGAGTAAGAGCTATGACAAAGATACAACAGTTTTTGGCAGATCTGCCCGAGGAGAAGAAATCCTTGTTTGTCCCTGTTTTCGGGAGCATGGAGAAATTTTATACGGTAGTTTACTTGATCGCCCGGAATGAGCACGTCACTGATCAGGAGAAGCCAGATCGTTATGAGGATCGTTTACAGGTGATTCGCCAGATACGTAACCGGGTGGAGAAACTAGTTTCCTCGTATGGCTTGGACGGAGGGGAGATCGTAGCCGATATCGCCAGCGACTATTTTGAGGATTATGTCAATTACAAAGAGCCGGAGCTAGACATTACGAATGATGAGTTTATCGCTATCCTCCAGAAAATATAGGAGATAAATATAATTTTATTGTGTGGTAGTATTGACATTATCCGGTATCACCGTGGCTTTGATGACTCTCCCGAACTTAATTGGTATCTTGCTGTTACATAGGGAAGTGAAAAACTCTGTCAAGGAGTATTGGCGACGGATGAAGGAGAAGTAATGACTGTGAATAACATTTTTTGTGTATAATACGCTTTGTATGTGTTTAATAACGCCTATCTTTGCCAATTACCGGAATTTTAGGTTCTGGGTATTAGTTGAGAAGAGTAATGATTGAGAGTTGGCAAAGTTTTATTGAATGAAGTATTTTACAAAGTTAATACGCTGGATATCTTCACAGGAGCATTTATATTTCTTATTTGCCCTGTTATTTATCATCCCAAACTGTGTGTTCTTTTTTACGGAACCGCTTCCCGTCACGGTCGGTATCGCCTCGTTGCTGATACCTTTGGCCTTTTGGATGGGTGTTTTGTTAGTGGCCCGTAAACCGGGGATCGTGGTTTGGTGCCTGTTGCCGAAGGTTATATTAGATGGGGGGCAGTTGGTGCTTCTGTATCTTTTCGGGCAGTCCGTGATAGCGGTTGATATGTATTTGAACCTTACCAGCTCGAACGCTTCCGAGGCTAGCGAATTATTGGGGAATATCATTTTGGTGATCGGTTGCGTATTCTTTTTCTATACATTGCCTACTCTAATACTCGCTTATCGTTCGATACGGCAGAAAGAGAAATTGCGAAATCCTTTCCGGAAGAAATGGGCCAAGATCAGCCTAGGCATGTTTGTCATGGGCTTGATCCTTTGCTTCCTGTCTCCTTTGCAAGATCACCGGTTTTCATGGAAGGACGATGTGTATCCGGCTAACGCCCTATACAATTTATATTTCGCCATAAATAAGGCGGAGAGGAACCGTAAGTATCATATTACTTCCGCCGACTTTAAGTTCGACGCCACTAAGCTGGAACAAGCTGAGGGAAAACGGGAGATCTACGTCTTGGTAGTGGGAGAGACCTCCCGTGCTATGGAATGGAGCCTTTACGGATACGAGCGCAAGACGACTCCCCGTATGGAGGCTTTAGACGGATTGGTGCATTTCACGGATGTGGTGACGCAATCGAATAATACGCATAAAAGTGTCCCCATTATCCTGTCCGCTGCCAGCGCCGAGAATTATGGAGTCCTTTACGACGAGAAAAGTATCGTGACCGCTTTCAAAGAGGCTGGTTTCCGTACGCTCGTGATCGCCAACCAGAAACTAACGACCTCGATGATCGGCGCTTTTTACCGGGAGGCAGATACCTTTATCGATATGAGCGCATTTAATACGGGTTCTACGCTAACCTCCTTGCACGATGCGGCGATCCTGCCTTATCTAAAGAAGGAACTGGATAAAGAGGACGGTAATCTTTTCGTAGTACTGCATACTTATGGCTCGCATTTTAATTACCATGAACGTTATCCGAAGGAGTTCCGTTTCTATAGGCCGGATAAGGCGGAGGGAATTCGTGCCTCGTATAAAAAGGAGTTACGGAACGCTTATGATAATTCCATCCACTATACAGATTACGTGCTGGGGGAAATCGTGGATATGTTGGCGAAGACAAATGCTCCGGCATCCATGCTTTACTTAAGCGATCATGGAGAGGATATCTTCGATGATTCCAGAGCCCGTTATCTGCATGCTTCTCCGATACCGACCTATTACCAGTTGCATATCCCGTATGTGATCTGGTTCTCGAAGGCTTACCGGGAGTCATATCCCCAGAAATATCTGGAAGCGCAGGCACACGAGACTTATCCGGTTAGCACGAACAGCGTATTCCATACGATGCTTGATATAGCCGGTGTGCGGACTCCGGTGGCCGATTCCACGTTTGCTTTAACGAATCGTGCCTTCAAGGTACGTGACCGTATGTATCTGGGAGACCATGACGACCCGATCCCATTTTGGAAAGTCGGCTTAAAAAAGCAGGATTTTGAGATGATGGATAAATGGGATATCGCTTATGATAGGAATTAGACTGATCTCAATCGTATATGAAAGAGCAAAGCGGACATATTACTAGCAAGGTGATATTAGGCTATATTTTGCTGATTACCATTGCGGTCTGCTCAGTCGCTTACATTTATAATATAGTAGAGAAAGTGGCCGAGGAGGACGAGCCGGATCATCAGGCACGCCGGAAGGTGTACTTGGTCACCAATACGCTCTCCCTGCTCTATGAAAGCGAGGCGTTGGGGCAGTTGGTAGGCATGCCCCAGAACGAGTTCCGCCACTTCAATCGTACGTTGAATAAGGCCCATAATAACATGGATTCGTTGAGGACCTTGGTGACGGACTCCATGCAACTCCTGAAAATAGATACGATCGACATACTGCTGGAGCGTAAGCGATGGAATACCCGTCGTTTGCTTGAGACTTGGCAGGAAGCGAACACGGAGCGTCTTTATACGGAGAATATTGAGAAAATAATTGCCGTCCGGGATACGATCGTAAACGAGGTGCAGGTACAAGAGCGGGTAGAGGTCAAGCAAGATACGGTGGTAGTTCCCCGTAAGAAGCGGGGATTCTTCAAGCGTTTGGCCGACGTGTTCTCTCCCGGCAAGGAAGATACCAGCATCGTGGTGAACACGACCCGGGAGATCGTCACCGATACGTTGGTGAACGCTTATAATCCGACCGATACGATTGTCAGCGTTCTGAAAAGCATCCAAGACAGTGTGGCTTGGCAACGGCAACAACTGATGGATCAGTTGTTGGAAAGGGCCTCTAACTTACGGTATAACAATAGCGTGATTACCCGGGAGATCAACCAGATGCTCCGTAATATCGAGGAGGAGGAGATGGAGGCGTCGCTGGAAAGGGTCTATAAGAAGCAGGTACTATTAAGGGAGACCTCCCATTTGATCGCCGGAATCGCGATCGTCTCCGTGGTAATCGCCTTTCTGTTCCTCTTCTTTATCTCACGGGATATCTCACGAAGTAAATATTACCGTATGCAACTGGAAAAGGCGAAACAGGTCGCCGAGAGCTTATTGCGAAGCCGTGAGAAGCTGATGTTGACGATCAGCCACGATATACGGGCTCCGCTCTCTTCCATCATCGGATATATCGAGCTTTTGCTGCGCCGCCATCCGGACGAGCGTCAGCGATATTATCTGGAGAACATGAAAGGTTCCTCGGATCATATCCTTTCCTTGGTGAACGACCTGTTGGATTTCCAGCGGTTGGAGTCCGGCGAGATGGAGGTGCATAGCGTTCCCTTCCGTGTCCCGGCCTTGTTCGACGAGATCTATACCAGCTTCCGGCCGATAGCGGAGGCGAAAGGCTTGCGGTTTGTCTTGAACCTGAAACCGGAGGAGACCGGGCAAGTCTATATGGGCGACCCGATCCGTATCCGGCAGGTCGTAGGAAACCTCTTATCCAACGCTATCAAGTTCACGGAAGCGGGGCGAGTCGTTCTCCTCGTCTCCCTCCAAAAACTTTCAATTATCAATTATCAATTATCAATTACCGTCAGCGATTCCGGTCCGGGCATCCCGAAAGAGGAACAAGAGCGGATATTCGGGGAGTTTACTCGCCTTGCCGATACGGAAGAGGTGGAAGGTTTCGGTCTGGGCCTCTCCATCACCCGTAAGCTTCTGTCCTTGATGAACGGTACGCTTGCTTTGGATAGTGCCCCGGGGAAAGGCAGTGATTTCACGATCTTGCTACCTCTTCCCTTGGCGGATAACCAATCCTTGCCGGACGTAACGGCGGGGGCTCCGGATGCTGGTGAGGCCGAGGCTTTACCCTTGTTTGAGGGGCAAGATGTCTATTGTCTTCTGGTTGATGATGATCCTCTACAACTGGCCTTGACGGAGGAACTCTTGAAGCAGAGTCACGTGCAGGTGGTAGGTTGTACGAATCCGCATAACGTCCTCGAACTATTGCGGAACACCGTATTCAACGCCATTATTACCGATATACAGATGCCGATGCTGGATGGCTATCATTTACTGGAGCGGATACGTACGTCCGGTATCCCCGGAACGGATAAGATTCCGGTGATCGCCCTATCCGCCAGTATCGCCAAGGAGCACGAGCATTATCTGGAGGTTGGTTTCACGGGTTTCTTGAACAAGCCGTTTACCGCCGCCCAATTAATCTCCTTGCTGAATGAGTTGCTGACACTCCATCTGGAGGCAAGGAGCGAGTTGAATTTCTCTTCGTTGACCGCTTTTGCCGGAGAGGATCCGGAGGCCTCAGCCTCTATACTGAAAACCTTCTCGGAGGAAACCCGCAAGAGCATCGACTTACTTCGGGATGCGTTAGAGGGAAAAGACCGGGAGGAAGCCTCCCGGATATCTCATAAGTTGATTCCCCTGTTCACGATGCTGGGGGCCAATTCATTGGTACAACACCTGCGGATCTTGGAGAAGAACGATGAGGAACTGACCGATTCCGGCTGGTACCACCTGCTGGGCGAGGTAATCGAGCAAGCACTTGCTATCGTGAAGGATGCGGAGTCCGCCATCGGGTAATCTTGTGGAATCCGGTGTGGAATAAATACCCATCCGTGGAATGCCTTTCCCCATGCTTTTGAAATAAAATTCTACTTTATAGAAACAAAATTTATCTATTACTTGTTAAAGGATAAGTAGTTAGATATTCATTATCGTGCGTTTCGCTGGCTTTGGCACGATATTCGCTATCTATTTAATGAAATCGCAAGTGGGCGTTTCTACATTTAAACCGTTAAAAACGAAAGTCATGAATTTATTCATGGCGAAAGATTAAGTCCGGAGTATTCAATTTAAGTCTGCAAAAGAAAAAGGCATCCTTTCGAGGATGCTTTTTCTATTTAGTTTCGTTACTTTTGTCGCCAAATAATAAAATCTACTGAATCATATCATGGAACACGCGCTACAAGCCCGGCCCCGTATCGAGGTGGTCGACGCATTACGAGGATTTGCCGTTATGGCTATTATCCTATTGCATAATATCGAGCATTTTAACTTGTATAATTTTCCGGAGGCTACTACCGATTTTATGAAAGCCTTGGATAAAGGGGTATGGGATACCTTGTTCTTCCTCTTTTCCGGGAAGGCATACGCCATTTTCGCCCTGCTGTTCGGTTTCAGCTTCTTTATCCAGTTTGATAACCAAGCGAGGAAAGGGAAGGACTTCCGGCTTCGTTTCTTCTGGCGGTTGGTGCTCCTATTCTTTATCGGTTGCTTCAACGCATCGTTCTTCCCGGGGGAGATCTTGGTGCTTTATTCGATCTTGGGTATTGTGTTGATACCGGTTTGCAAGTTAAGTAATAAGGTGGTATTGGCGATCGCCGTAGTCTTGATGCTACAGCCTATGGAGTGGGGTAAATTCATGTATGCCCTGATGCATCCGGAATATGTGGCATCCAAGGAACAATGGCTGGTGCACTGTATGCGGATCTATCCGTATATGGAAGGTGCTAGCTTTTGGGAAATGGTCAAGTCTAATCTGTGGGACGGGCAGCTGTATAGCCTTCTCTGGGCTTGGAGCTATGGACGTTTCTTCCAGACATCGGCTCTCTTTATGCTGGGCATGTTGTTGGGGCGCAAGGGATTGTTTGTCGATCCGGAGAAGCATCGGACGTTTTGGACAAGGACCTTTGTTATCGGGGTAGTTTGTTTCATTCCCCTCTATTATCTGTCCCTTTCCCTACCCGGTTTGCTGGAGCGTGCCGAAGAGCTTCGCCCGATGAGCACGATCGTGTCTTCCTTGCGTAATTTCTCGTTCATGTGCGTATTGGTATCCTCCTTTATCTTCTTGTGGCAGTGGAAGGCGCCGCATAAGGTGCTTCACGGGCTTGTGCCTTACGGGAAGATGAGCTTGACGAATTACCTCACGCAATCGATGGTAGGCTCTTTTATCTATTTCGGATACGGTTTATCCCTGTATGACGATCTGGGAACGACCGCCAGCTTCGCCGTAGGAATCCTTCTTTTCATTCTCCAGCTAGGTTTTTGCCACTGGTGGCTGGCCCATCATAAACAAGGTCCTTTCGAGGGAGTATGGCGTAAAGCTACGTGGATGTTTTCTTGATTCGTTTTATTTATTTACCTTTGTGGTTACTATAAATAATCTGAGTGGGTATGTTGTCGATTCTAATCGTTGAAGATGATATAACTTTTTCCTTGATGCTTACCACATGGCTGGGTAAGAAAGGGTTTGTCGTAAGATCCTCGTCCTCTGTTTCCGATGCTAAACGGAGGCTGGGGGAGGAAGCGTTCGATTTGGTTATATCGGATTTACGCCTGCCGGATAGTGACGGGATCGACTTATTGAAATGGCTGAAAAGCACTCATCCTTCCTTACCCCTTATCATGATGACCAGTTATGCGGAGATACAAACGGCGGTTCAGGCGATGAAGCTGGGAGCGGCGGATTATATTGCCAAGCCGCTGAACCCGGATGAGTTGCTGGGAAAGATCAAGGAACTCGTGCGCGTGGAGGAGAAGGCTCCGGCGAGAGTCCCGGTTTCTTCGGCCCCGGATCTTTATATCGAGGGGCAGAGCCAAGCGGCCCGCCAGCTTTATGAGCATGTGCGTTTGGTGGCTCCGACGGATATGTCGGTATTGGTGACCGGCGCTAGCGGTACCGGTAAGGAGTACATCGCCCGTCGGATTCACGAGCAAAGTAATCGTAGCAAGGCTCCGTTTGTCGCCGTGGATTGCGGCGCTATCCCCAAGGAATTGGCGGCTTCCGAGTTCTTCGGCCACGTGAAAGGCTCTTTTACGGGGGCGATCGAGAACAAGACCGGGGCGTTCGTGGCGGCCCAAGGCGGTACGATATTTTTGGATGAGATCGGGAACCTGACGTATGAGGTGCAGGTCCAGCTTTTGCGTGCCCTGCAGGAGCGCAAGGTGAAGCCGATCGGGAGCAATCAGGAGATCGCCATCAACGTACGTCTGATATCCGCTACGAACGAGAACTTGCGGCAGGCGATCGAGAAAGGAGATTTCCGTGAGGACCTGTACCATCGTATCAATGAGTTCACGATCCGTATCCCGGACTTGAAAGAGCGAAAAGAGGATTTGCTCTTGTTCGCCAATCATTTTCTCGATCTGGCGAATAGCGAGCTCCAGAAAGATATCATCGGTTTCGATAACGATACCATGCAATTGTTCCAATCCTATTCTTGGCCGGGTAACCTGCGGCAGATGAAGAACGTTATCAAGTACGCTACCTTATTGGCGACCGGTCGATACATCACCCGCAAGGAACTCCCGGAGGAACTGACGGAAAACCTCTCTTCGCACACCAACATCCAGCTTAAAAACGTGGAGCACGAACGAGACCTTATCCGTAAGGCCCTCCAAGAGTGCGGCAATAATAAGACTCGTGCGGCCCAGTTATTGGGCATCGACCGGAAGACGCTTTACAATAAGCTGAAGATTTATCAGTTGGATTGAAAATTCCGTGTTTTATGTGAGTGCTTAAGGCCTATTGGGAGCCTCTGGCTTGTATGATGGGTCTGTTGCGAAATAGAAGCTTATTCTGACTATTTGCTTCATATTATACGAATATGTTGACATACCCTTCGTGCGAAAATGACAAGATAATGAGATAGGCGTGGCAATAAACACGCTTTTTCTTGAAAAAGGGGCCGATTTTGTACACGATAGGTGGCGAAACCTGTTGCGATAGGTCGTATTGCCCAATGCCGATACTCGCATTAGGCATTATGAGCGGTCACGCATAGGGTTATGAGTACTCATGAATGGGCATTCTTACCGTGCTATAACCCTATCGTAACACTGCTTTTACCCTTTTCTTGCCTCAAAATATGAGATACGATGAATTAATTTCGCTGGAGCGAGAGGCTGTTTTTCTGTATTCATCTGTCAACGAGACAAATGCTGCTTTTTCTTCTCGTATTTGGAAACGAGCCGTACCTTTGCCCGAAAAAATCGATTCTCCGAGACTTTAGTTTTCATTTTGTCAAATTGCCAGATGGTATGTTATTGCCAAGAGAAAATCGCTAGGGGCCTTCTCCACATCGGCACCAACCACCTTTGCCGGGAACAGTAACTTTGGCTGATAAGCTGATTGAATGGTTGGAGTAGGGTGAATAGTCTTTTATTATTCTTTTTTAACATGGCATGAAATAAATATTGTCTATTTATCAAGGGTGTTTTCTTTGGAGTATTATTAATTATAGTTAATTGATGTGATAATATTTGTGTGTTTAAGAACTTCGCATTATAATAAAATCTACCTTTGCTGTTGATAATACTCAATAAGTTGATTAAAATATACAACTTCTTTTTTTAATGATGTTATAGGGGAAATATTTAATGATTAAGCATATGAAGAGATGTATTTTTACGAAAGTAAAGTTCATGGCACTGTTCCTGTTTGCGGTGCTGATGGTTGCTTGTACGACGGATGTGTATGAGCCGAAACCGGATCCGGATCCCGATCCAGTGCCAAAGCCCGAAGTTCCTGCGGATGGTTCTTTCTCTATTGGTAAATCAAAAACATTGACAGTGAATGTTAAGGATGAGTATAATGGTGAATTTTATTATACGGTTGAAGCTTTTACTGGTAATCCGATTATTGGAGAGAATGCGAAATTGATTTCAGGTTCAGGGCAAAAAACGAATAGTAAATTGCCATATTGCATAAGCCTTAATATTCCAGATGCGATGCCTGTCATATATATTCGCGTTACGGATCCTTTTAAGAGGGCGGCTGTTTATGCGTTTGATGTTATTGAAGGGGATATGATTTGTAATATAGGCGTGCTTGGAACTAAGACAAAAAGCATAAGTTCTCAATTACGGAGTGACAATACAGATATCCCAGAAGTTAATTATTCTTATGGCTCTGATTGTATGAAAATTTCTGGTCAGAAGAAAATTACTTTGGAGAAAGGTAAGACCTATTTAATTCCAAAAGGTAGTATCCTTAATGGTGAGATTGTTTTACCCAGTGAAGGTGATATTCGTATTTATATAGAAGGAATTTGGCAAATCGTTAATAATGATTTGCAATTTGAGACAGGAACTTCTGTTTATATTTTAGATGGAGGCAAAGTTGAAACGGCTAAAGGGAATTCTAGAATAAGTGTTATTGGAACTTCTAGGATCGCAGTCCAAAAAGGAGGAGAATTTGGTGATGATGATAATAAAAATCAGTTGTCAATCTATTTAACAAATGCTACTTCTATTGTAAATGAGGGTGATTTTTATGCTAAATCTATATCATCTGATTCAAATGCCTCGATTTACAATACAGGTGATTTCGAGGTTGAGGAGCTTAATATGCAAAATGATGGAAACCATATTGTGAATAAGCATGAATTTGATGCTAAACATGTTTCTATGACAAATGGAGCCATAGACAACTTTTGTAAATTTGAATCAGAGAAATTTGATGTGATATCTAATGGAGTTATTAATCTGGCTCCGGCCGCCTATATGGATGTTAAACATCTTGATGCAAAGGGATTAACCTTATTTATGGATACTAAATCTATGTGGGAGGGCAAGAAAGCTTCGTTTACCGGTCAAGCAAGTGTGATACGCGGAAGCGATACGGATTATGCTCTGTTTAAGGTGGAGAATGTAGATATTAGTGGCTATAAGGTTTTGAGTTATCAGAAGAAAATCAATGTAGAATGCGAAAAGCATTCTGCGAACACAGACCGATGGAACCCTGTCTATGTGTCAGAATCGAGTGTGGCGTTTTCTGAAGGACAAGGATTTGTGGAAATAGATGACGATGATTGTAATGGAAACTCAGGTAACCATAATCCGGGAGAAGGAGATGGAGATCAAGATCCGTCGTATGAAGAAGTTGAGACTTTACCTTATACTTATTTATTTGAGGATAATTGGCCCGCTACCGGCGATTATGATATGAATGATTTGGTAATAGGTATCCAGATAAATAATAAAAAGATCGGGGACAAGACGGAGTCTGCTAAAATCATCTATACGCTATATGCCACTGGCGCTACAAAGCAAATTGGGGTTGGTTTCCAATTGGATGGTATTTCTGCATCGGCGGTTTCTGACGCTGAGCAAGGACAGACGAATGCTGTGATTCAGCTGTTTTCAGATGCCCATTCTCTATTAGGTAGCTCGGAAAGAACACCCATTAATACTTATAAAGTAACAATGATCCCCGTAGAGAATGAGGTAACAATTAATTTTAATACACCAATAGATGGAGTCATAAACGTTAATAATTTTAATCTCTTTATTGTTACCAATGGCTTTGATTCTGATCGTAGAAATGAAGTTCATATAGCGGGTTATAAAGGTACGGATAAAGCCGCTTCTAGTGATAATAGTACGGTAGACTATGTGTCGAATGAAACTGGTTTGATGTGGGCTTTAAGTATACCTTCACAAGATTTCGCTACTTATCCTAAAGAGACGATTCGTATCGATGATGCTTATGAAGGTTTCGGGAGTTGGATTAAAGGTGATAATACGCCGGGTTGGTATTTAAATTATGTAGATGAAAATGTAATAAAATACGATTTATTAATAAATAAAACAGAATAAAGAGATAATGCATATTATAATGGGGATGTGTCGCAGAGGCACATCCCTTTTTATTTTATTGGCATTAATCCAGCATCAAACTCATATAAGCCATCCTCCCCTGATAACCCATCAACTGTCGTGTTAGCGTTTGGTTATCCATTTGTTCCAAATCTTTTTTGGAGACAGGGCTTTCGTGTTGTTTGGATAGCCAGAGGTGGATCATGCGTTTCGTGTCGATGATGCGGGCCATACCCATAGGTAAGGTACCCGGAGGGGTGGGAGGGGTATTGACCGTCGCTTGCGATATGTTATTTTGCAGGGTAAGCTCTTGCAATAGTAATTCCTTGATCTCTTCCGAGTCGTAAAGAAGTTCCTTGATAAAAAGCTTTTTGTCGGACGGCGCTGTACCCGCCTCAAGAGGCAGTGCGAAAGCCATGCCAACCACCTTCTCGTTCTCGTCCAAGGCCGTGTACATCCCCCCGTTATCTAATTGCAGATCACGAAGTATCGTGATGAAATCATCCTGCGAGTGCAAGATACAGGAAGGGCGTTCACGTAATTTGCGGTTGAAATAAGCGAACAATTCGTCGGTTGTCGGTACCTCCGGTTGGATAACCGTTATCTTCGGAAGTTGAACCGGCGTATTCGGGCGGATATATGTCTCTACGGAATAATCGAATGCCTCGGTATAACCCTGTTCCCTATAATAGTCGAATAACCAAGGATCGGCAGGGATTAAGGCGGAGATAGCGATCTCACGCCGTTCCATTTCCTCGAATGTCTCTTGCAAGAGTTGTCGCATAAGCCCTTGCCCTCTTTCTTCCGGAGTCGTGCACGCCCCAGAGATATAGCCTACCGAGATCTCGGTACCCAAATAAGTCATCGTATGAGGAACTATCTGCAAGGCAGAAACTATTTTACCGTCCTTCTCGATGGTCATTGCGTTCTCGTCCTTGTAAACACGATCAAAATAAAGGCTGATAAATGCCTCGGAATCCCCGAAGCAGGTACGCCATAAGTTTACGATTTGTTGTTTCTTGTCCATAATTTATTTAGTTTGCGTAAGTTGCTTTTTTATTGCGGCACTCTTCTCTAATAGTATGGTAGGCTGATAAGAAAGCTTCGCTTGGCGCAACCCCGGTATGCCGAGATCCTCCTCCCGGTTCACGTAAGTATACTGTTCCGGAAGGTGAGAAGCGAACTCTTGGTTAATCACCGTATAGGCACCGTCGAAATTCACGTCCGCTTTCTCCACGTGAACCCCGAATGTATTATGGTTGATGGGGGCCCCGAAAGAGAAAGCGATAATCTCGTTATCCACCCGGAGAGCGCCACCGATCAGGCTTAGGCTGTCAAAATGATGCAAGGCATAGGTAAGGGAGCGACGTTCGTCATTAAGCTCTTCCTCGTCATTATCTCCATTGTTCGCCTTATACCATTTACATTCCAGTTTCAGGCATTGGGGGACGATATCCGGCGTGATAGGGACATACTCGTACGAATATTGTTTCTTGAAATTATTGATATGATTACGTTTGGATTGGTATTTCTTACCCCGTAAGGTCGCTAAATCCTCCCGTAAATAAATGTAATCGAAATAATCCCGTTCTGGGATATAAAAAAAGCTTCCGGGAAGTGCGCCTTCCAGTTGCTCCTTGGCGTCGGGGGTGATACCCAGCATACAGAGCGGATGTCCATATTTTAAGGAATCCTCTTCCAGCAAACGAACGGCACCCGCTAAATCTCCATCCCCGACAGGCATCATATAGGCGAAACGGCTCTTGTCCTCGATCATGAAACGGATTAATAAATAGCCATCCACGATAGCGAATTCACTGTCATATAAGAAACGCCAACTGCACATGTTCGCGAATGAGAAATCACAATTGCGATAATCGCTGGGAAATGTAAATGAGGTTATGATCTCTTTGTCTTCTAACCTGATCGGTTTAAACGGTATATCCATAAATTTTCTTGTACTGTTTTACAAACTGCAAATATAAAACTAAAATGCGTGTGCGAATGTTTAGAATGGGAATAATAAAGGTAATATAAATACCATAACGATTCCCATCACGATTTGTAAAGGCAACCCCACCTTTACATAGTCCATAAATGTATATTTTCCGGCGGACATAACGAGTGCGTTGGGTGGCGTAGAGAAGGGGGAGGCGAAGCACATGCTGGCACCTACCGTCACCGCCAGCAGGAATGGATAAGGGCTAACGTTGATGGCTATGGCGGATTGAAGGGCAATAGGGGCTACCAGTACCGCCGTGGCCGTGTTGCTGATAAACATGGTCAGTAGCGAGGTGGTGAAATAAATTCCGGCCATCAAGACGAGCGGTCCGTAATCGCCTAGTCCGCTCACCAATTTCTCCGAGATAAGATTGGAGGCGCCTGTCTTCTCTAAGGCTAGCGACATGGGTAACATGGCGGCGATCAAGACTACGCTTTCCCAATTAATCGTTTTATAAGCCTCTTCCACGTTACGGAAACATCCGGTTAATACCATCAATATTCCCGCTATGATTACCGCCGCTACCGGAGGAATCGGGATGAAGTCGAATACCATGGCGGCAATCATTAAGACCATGATCAAGGCGGCGACAGGGGCTTTATAATCCAGAGTGACTTTAGAGGCCTCTTCTAAGGGCTGGCCCAATACCACCCATTGCGATTGTTTCTGGCTCATGCGAGCGATACTGTCCCATGTGCCTTGTATTAGAAGGATATCGCCGGCATGCATCTTTATATCTTTTATATCATTCAGTATATATTCCCCTTTCCGTTGGATGCCTAAGATATTCACGGAATATTTATCCCTGAAACCAGAGTCCTTTACCGCCTTATTTATCAATTTCGAGTCGGGCATTAATAAGACCTCGGCGATACCGATCTCCCGAACGCTCAGCTTTTCAACCTCCGCCCCTTCAACATATTCGGATACGTGGGTATCCGTAAGCTCCAGATTCTGTTCTTTGGCGAATTGGTTTACTTTCTCGAACGGGCCGAACACATAGAGGATATCGTTCTCCTGTAATTCCGTATGTGGGCCGGCTAAGGACTGGTCTACGGTTTTAAGGAAACGTCCTTGAGAGGACGACTGCCGGCGTATCTCCAGAATGGAGAGATTATAAGCCTGCGTAATATTTAATTCTTGCAATTTTTTCCCTCCGATCCGGGAACCGGGCCTGATCTGTATCCGATATAGATTATCCGATAATTGGTATTTCTTGGCTAACTCTTTTGGGGAGTGCCCGGTTGTAGTCTTCGTGTCTTTGCCATCCTCCTTTTTTACCAAGAAGAATTTGCTTAGGGGAATCAAGACGACCAAGCCGATAAGCACACAAATAACCCCGATAGGCGTAAACGAGAAAAACGATAGATCCGTGAATCCGGCGTTGGATAGCACCTCATCTACCACGAGGTTCGGAGGCGTACCGATCAGCGTGGCCATTCCGCCCATGCTACTAGCGAAAGCCAAGGGCATCAAAAACCTCCCGGGACTGATATTGGCGCTTGCCGCCATGCTCACTACGATCGGAAGCATGAGGGCCACGGTACCCGTATTACTGACGAACGCCCCGATAAAAGCGGTGACCATCATGATCAATATGAATAATTTCAATTCGCTTTTTCCCGCTAGACGGAGTATCTTGCTGCTGATCATTTTGGCCAATCCCGTTTTAAAGATAGCTCCTCCTACGACAAACAACCCGACCATCATGATGACGATAGGATTGGAGAAGCCGGAAAGCGCTTCTTCGGGTGTAAGTATGTTGAATACGATTAATAAGACGAGGGCGCATAGAGCGACAAGATCGGAACGTAATTTTCCATTAACAAAGAAAACGGCTGATAGGGCCAGTATTATAAGTGTTGTGATCATAGGGTATAAATATTATATAAGTAAAGAACAAAAAATAGGGGGTATTTGTTCGTTACTTTCTTGTTTCGGGAAAAATGGCTAAACTTATAGGTTGAACAGCCATTTTGTAAAATAGGGGCTGGAGCTATTTTTGCAATATGAAATTCGCAACAATTAGGTTAAAACGAATGTTATTTTAATGTCTAACGAAAAGAAGATAAATCAGAGATGAAAAAGTACGACGCGATTATTATTGGTTTTGGGAAAGGTGGAAAAACCTTGGCGGCGGATTTGGCTAACCATGGATGGAATGTAGCTGTGGTGGAGCGTTCGACGGGTATGTACGGAGGCACTTGTATCAATATCGGCTGTATACCGACGAAAGCGCTTGTACATTACGCTCAAGTGACAGGGTATCGCAGACCTTCTACCTTCGAGCAACATGCGGAGGAGTTTAAACAGGCTATCCTCGCCAAGGAGAAACTGACCTCTTTGCTTCGTGAGAAGAATTTCAAGAATCTGGATGATCGGGAGACCGTAACGGTCTATACCGGAGAGGCTTCTTTTCGTTCCCCTTATGAGATTGTCGTGAAAACGGATACGGACTCTTTCTTGCTGGAAGGCGAGAAGATATTCATCAATGCCGGAGCCACGACGATTATTCCTACGATAAGCGGTATCGAGGATAATCCTTACGTATATACAAGTACTTCCATTATGGAACTGGAGAAACTGCCACGGCATCTGGTTATTGTCGGAGGCGGATATATCGGGCTGGAATTCGCTTCCATGTTCGCCGGTTTTGGGTCGGAGGTAACGATCTTGGAGGCAGGGGAGGTGTTCATCCCTCGTGAGGACCGGGACATCGCCGATTCGGTGAAGTCTACGCTAGAGAAAAAAGGGATCGCCATTCATTTGAATACGGTCGTGCAGACGATCGAGCAGGATGCCGAGCGGGCTACGGTGATCTGCCGTAACGCTATCTCGGGAGATACCTTGCGGCTGGATGCCGAGGCGGTGCTTTTGGCTACCGGCCGTAAACCGAATACGGAAAGCCTAAATCTGCAAGCCGCCGGAATACGGACGACTAATCGTGGCGCTATCGAGGTGGATAGTAAGTTGCGTACCAATATCCCTAATATCTGGGCGATCGGGGATGTACATGGCGGATTGCAATTCACCTATCTGTCCTTGGATGATTACCGTATTATCCGGGAAGAGCTGTTTGGTAACGGTTTCCGGAGCTTGGACGATCGGGAAGCTGTGGCTTATTCCGTATTCATCGATCCTCCGTTGGCCCATGTCGGGCTGAACGAGACGCAAGCCCGTAAGATGGAGAAAAATATAAAGGTGGCCAGCCTGCCCGCTGCCGCCATGCCTCGTACCCGTACCATCGAGCAGACGGATGGCTTGCTGAAGGCCGTGGTAGATGCGGATACCGGGAAGATCCTAGGATGTACCTTATTCTGCGCCGAGTCCAGCGAAGTCATAAATACGGTTAGCTTGGCGATGCGTCTCGGGCAAGATTACACGTTCCTCCGGGATTCGATATTCACCCATCCGTCGATGAGTGAGGCTTTAAATGATCTATTTGGATTAATAAAATAAAAACATAAATATGAAAACATCAGACATTGGATTAATCGGCTTGGCCGTGATGGGCGAGAACCTTGCGTTGAATATGGAAAGCAAGGGGTTCACCGTATCCGTTTATAATCGTACGGCGCCGGGAGAGGAAGGCGTGGTAGATCGCTTCATGAGCGGTCGTGGAAAAGGAAAGAATTTTATAGGAACCCATACGATACAGGAATTTGTCGAGTCTATCGAGCGTCCTCGCAAGATTATGCTGATGGTAAAAGCGGGTGCCCCGGTGGATGAGCTGATGGCTCAATTGATCCCTTACTTATCACCCGGTGACGTGATTATTGATGGTGGTAACTCAGACTTCCATGATACGGAACGACGGGTGAAGGAGATGGAGGCGCATGGGATGTACTTCGTAGGTACCGGAATCTCCGGAGGCGAGATCGGTGCCTTGTACGGACCTTCGGTGATGCCGGGTGGTTCGCCTGCCGCTTGGCCTTTGGTGAAGGATGTCTTGCAAAGCATCGCCGCCAAGCTGGATGACGGGACGCCTTGTTGCCAATGGATTGGTCCGGGTGGAGCCGGCCATTTCGTGAAAATGGTACACAATGGTATCGAGTATGGAGATATGCAGTTGATTTCCGAGGCGTATTCCTTATTGAAGAATCGTCTGGATCTGGACAATGAGGCCTTGGCTCGTATCTTTGAGGATTGGAACACGGGAGAGCTGGATAGCTACCTGATCGGTATTACGGCCGATATTCTCCGCTTCAAGGACGAGGCGGGGGAGGGCTACCTGCTAGATAAGATATTGGATGCCGCCGGCCAGAAGGGTACCGGTAAATGGAGCGCTATCGCCGCTATGGACGAGAATGATCCGCTGACATTGATTACCGAGGCTGTTTATGCCCGTATGCTTTCTTCCATGCAGGAAGAACGGAAAAAAGCGTCCTCGCTTTATCCGAAGAGTGGCGTGCTGGGGCAGACCTTGATCTCGGAGAAAGAGATCAAGCAGGCTTTGTATGCCGCTAAGTTGGTTTCCTATGCGCAGGGATTCTCTTTGTTGTACCAAGCCTCTAAGCGATATGATTGGCAGTTGGATTACGGTACGATCGCCAAGATTTGGCGGAAGGGATGTATCATACGCTCTGTCTTTTTGGAGAAAATTACGCAGGCTTATGAGAAGAACCGGAATCTGGAGAACCTCTTATTCGATGAGTTCTTTATTCAAAAGATCGAGTCTTCCTTGTTGGCTTGGCGGCAAGTGGTAGCCGAGGGTGCCTTGCATGGAGTGGCTTTGCCGGCGATGAGCTCGGGGTTGAGCTATTTCGATGGACTGTCTACCCCGCATTCCGCCGCTAACTTGATTCAGGCCCAGCGGGATTATTTCGGGGCTCATACTTATGAGCGGGTCGATTGGGAGCGTGGTAAGTTTTTCCATACTAACTGGACGGGTGAGGGAGGAAAGACGGTTTCTGGAACTTATAACGTATAAAGACATGAAGAAAGCAGATAATCAATTATTAGTTATATTCGGGGCGTCGGGCGATCTTACCAGTCGCAAGTTGCTTCCCTCTTTGTTCGAGTTATATGTCCGGGGCTTGCTGCCCGACCGCTTCTGCATCTTGGGGGCCGCCCGTACCGCTTATGGTGATGAGGAGTTCCGTGCGGAGCAACATACGCATATCTTGGAGGCACAGAAGGGAAAGACTTACGACGAGGGCTTGATCGATGACTTCTTGGAGAATGTCTATTACCTCGCCTTCGATTCCACGAACGCCGATGAATACTACAAATTGCGTGAGCGCATCGAGTTCTTGCAAGAGAAACATGACTTGCCGGATAAGATCATCTATTACTTGGCTACCCCGCCGGTGATGTACGAGATCGTCCCGCAATGTTTGCTGGAGAGCGGTTTGAACAAGACCGAGTCTCCAGATGGTTTCAGGCGGATCATCGTAGAGAAGCCGTTCGGTACCAGCTTGGAGTCTGCCCGCCAGTTGAACGATCATTTACGACATATCTTCCATGAGGAGGAGATTTATCGTATCGACCATTATCTGGGGAAAGAGACCGTGCAGAATATCTTGGTATTGCGTTTCTCAAACGGTATTTTCGAGCCATTGTGGAATCATAATTATATCGATTCCATCGAGATCAGCGCTACCGAGACTTTGGGGGTGGAGAATCGAGGGAAATATTATGATGGAGCCGGGGCGATGCGGGATATGATCCAGAATCACTTGATGCAATTGATGTCGTTTATCGCCATGGAATCTCCCTCTATATTCGAGCCGGAACCGATTCGTGACGAGATCGTGAAAGTATTCCGCTCCATACGTCCGTATACGGTGTTGGATATGGATAAGATGGTTGTCCGCGGACAATATATCGGTTATCGGGAAGAGAAGAACGTAGCTCCCGACTCGAATACCGAGACGTATGTGGCGATGAAATTCTTCATCGATAACTGGCGCTGGAGCGGTGTGCCCTTCTATTTCTATACGGGAAAGAAGTTGCCGGAGAAGTCATCGGAGGTAGTGATCCACTTCAAGTCTACGCCCCATCAACTGTTTGTCGGTCAATGTTCGGGAGGTTCCTGCAATAAATTGACCATCCGTATCCAACCGAACGAGAGTATATCCTTGAAGTTCGGGCTGAAAATGCCGGGAGCCGGTTTCGAGGTGAAGCAAGTCAGCATGGACTTCCGCTACGATTCCCTCTCGAAGAGCTATCTTCCTGACGCTTACGAGCGTCTGTTGCTGGATGCCATGCTGGGCGATTCCACCCTGTATGCTCGTAGCGACGCTTTGGAGGCTAGCTGGAAATTTATCGATCCGATCTTGCTCCATTGGAAAGAGGAGGGTTCGAAGAACTTATTCTTCTATGAGCCGGGCGAGGACGGACCGGAGGAAACTGTTATTTTAGGTGCGGAAAAGAAAGTCTGCGCCTGCCAAAGAAGATAATTTTATGGAAATAAAGAGATATAATGAGATGAAAGAGGCGCTTCGGTCGATGACGGAGGATATGATGGCGATGATTCGCCGGAAAGACTTCGCTCCGTTTAACCTAGCGCTCTCGGGAGGGGAGACGGCGAAGCATATGTTTTCCCTCTGGGTAGATGAGTATAAGGATAAGATTGACTGGAATAACATCCGTTTCTTCTGGGTGGACGAGCGTTGCGTTCCACCAACGAGTCCAGATAGTAATTACGGTCATGCGAATCATTTGCTTTTTAAGCCTTTGCGTATCCCGGCGGACCATATCCACCGGATCAAGGGCGAGAACGAGCCGGGTACCGAGGCGATGCGTTATTCATGGGTCGTAAAGGAATTCTTGCCGTTGTTCAATCAAATGCCTACGTTCGATTGCATCATCCTCGGCGTAGGTGAGGATTCCCATACGGCATCCATTTTCCCTACCACCATGGAGCTATTGTCGGATAGCCGTAACTATGCGGTATCCCAGCAACCTTCTACCGGCCAATACCGGATCACCATGACGGGACCGCTTATCTTGAACGGCGCCCCCTTATTGGTCCCGATACTGGGCACGAACAAGGAACCCGTAATCCAGAGGCTCTCCAAAGGCTATTCCCCCTCAAACGACACGCCTGCGGCCTATATCTTATCGCATGCCGTACAGGCTACGATTTATGGGCTGAACCCATGATTTTGCTACATGCCGAGTCCTTCCCAAAAACATGTACGTGTTTTCGAAAAAACACGTACATATACTCCTCTCCTTGGAGAAGATATACTGCAAGTACCCTAGGAGATATACTTCACCGTCCAAGTAAGTACAACTTCTCGTGATATCCTATTAGTATATACAAGACTATTGCCCACATTTAAAGTGAATGTATTTGTTGGATTCATGTTTTTTTGCGAAGTTTGTTGCCTGAAAAGTAAGCTTTGAGACATGAATATGAGAAATATTGTACTGTGTATATTATATTTGTTTTTGGTGCCGATGGGAGGGTTTGCCCAATCTGAGGTCGTTGTCTTGTATCCCGATACTGAAAATAAGGATTTGGATGAAGCTGTATACCAAAAAATCTTTTTGGCCGGCACGATCGATATGGGGAAAAGCGTGGATTGGCAGAAGGCTACCTGCGACTGGTTCCGGGCGCTTCCGGAGGGACGGTATCTCTTGTTCAATCCTCGTAGAGATAAAGGGTTGAGCGGGGAGATGTCCGATTTTGAGCATCAAGTGAATTGGGAACTGGAGCATCTGGAGAAAGCCGATCTGATTATCATGAACATTCTGGCGAGCAGCAAATCCCCGATAACTTTATTGGAGATGGGGCTGTTTATGCGCTCCGGAAAGTTGCGGGTGATTTGCGAGCCCGGCTTTTACCGCTATGATAATGTGCGCTTAACTTGTGCGCGCTATGGCGTCCCATTGTATCAGAATATGGACGATTTTTTGAAAACCATGCGCTAATCTATTATTATTTGTTTAACTTTGTATAGTTTTAGGGACGGTGTGGAATCGATCCTAAGCGAGTATTGTCGAACAAAATGGAAAGAATATGAAAGGTATAGTTTTAGCCGGTGGATCGGGTACCCGCTTGTATCCGATCACTAAAGGAGTTTCCAAGCAACTTCTACCTATTTATGATAAGCCGATGATTTTTTATCCGGTATCCGTGCTCATGCTGGCAGGGATACGGGAGATTCTTATTATATCGACCCCTCAGGATTTGCCGGGCTTTCGTCGTTTACTGGGCGATGGCTCCGATTATGGCGTTCGTTTTGAATATGCCGAGCAGCCTTCACCGGACGGATTGGCGCAAGCTTTCATCATTGGAGAGCGTTTTATCGGCGATGACTCCGTTTGCTTGGTACTTGGCGATAATATCTTTTACGGACAGAGCTTTACCCGTATGTTAAAAGAGGCCGTTGACAAGGCGGAGAACGAACAAAAAGCGACCGTGTTCGGTTACTACGTAAACGATCCGGAACGCTATGGCGTGGCCGAGTTCGATGCGGATGGGAACGTCTTCAGTATCGAGGAGAAACCGAAGGAACCGAAGTCGAATTACGCCGTGGTAGGGTTGTATTTCTATCCGAACAAGGTGGTGGGCGTGGCCAAGAATATCAAGCCATCCGCCCGTGGAGAGCTGGAGATCACTACCGTGAACCAGTGGTTCTTGAAGGATGGGGAGTTGAAAGTGCAGCTATTGGGACGTGGATTCGCTTGGTTGGATACCGGGACTCACGACTCGTTGTCTGAGGCATCTACTTTCGTGGAGGTGATCGAGAAGAGACAGGGACTGAAGGTGGCTTGTCTGGAGGAGATCGCTTTCAAGCAAGGATGGATTGATGAGAAGCGACTTGAGCAAGTGGCTTTGCCGATGATTAAGAATCAGTACGGCCAGTATTTGATGAGGTTGATTAATAAGTAGAAGTAGTTCAGAATACGAGATATCGATGGAAAAAGACAGTAAAATATTTGTTGCCGGTCACCGGGGCTTGGTAGGCTCCGCCATCCTGAATAATTTGCGTAGCAAAGGGTATACGAACTTCCTGCTTCGTACGCATGCGGAACTGGATCTGACGGATCAAGCCGCTGTGAACGAGTTCTTTGCAGCCGAGCGGCCGGACTATGTGTTCTTGTCGGCGGCGCACGTCGGCGGTATCATGGCGAACAGTCTGTACCGTGCCGATTTTATCTACAATAATTTGATGATCCAGAATAATGTCATTCATGCCTCTTGGAAAAACAATGTAAAGAAATTATTATTCTTGGGAAGCACCTGCATCTATCCCCGTGAGGCTCCGCAGCCGATGCCGGAGGATTGCTTGCTGACATCTCCCTTGGAATATTCCAACGAGCCTTACGCGATCGCCAAGATAGCGGGTATCAAGATGTGCGAGAGTTACAACCTGCAATACGGTACGAACTATATCGCCGTGATGCCTACCAACCTCTACGGGCCGAATGATAATTTCAATCTGGAGACCTCGCATGTGTTGCCAGCCATGATCCGTAAGATCCATCTGGCGAAATGCCTGCATACAGGAGATTGGGAGGCCTTGCGTAAGGATATGGACATTCGTCCGGTAGAGGGCGTGTCTGGGAAGGCCTCCGAGCCGGAGATACTCTCCGTATTGGATAAACAGGGTATCCGTCCGGGCGAGGTGGAGCTGTGGGGAACCGGCAAGCCGCTTCGTGAGTTTTTATGGAGCGAGGAGATGGCCGACGCTTCTGTTTATATCATGGAACACGTGGATTTCGAGGATGTCCGCCAGAAGGAGGGCGAGGTCCGGAATACACATATTAATATAGGTACGGGTATCGAGCTTTCGATCCGTGAGGTCGCCGAACTGATCCGGCGAGAGATCGGGTTCGAGGGCGAGTTGAGGTTTAACTCGTCCAAGCCGGACGGTACGCTTCGTAAGCTGACGGATGTAAGCAAGTTGCATGCCTTGGGTTGGCGCCATACGATCGAGATCGAGGAGGGCGTGAAGCGACTCTATGAATGGTACTTGGGAATTGAAAAATGAGAATTGAAAATTGAAAATTAGAGAAATGGGCAAAGTAGCGTTAATAACGGGTATTACGGGACAGGATGGGGCTTATCTTACCGAGTTCTTGATCAAGAAAGGATATACGGTACACGGTATCAAGCGTCGTTCTTCCATGTTCAATACGGACCGTATCGATCATTTGTATCAAGACCCGCATGTGGAAAACCGTAATTTGATTTTGCATTATGGCGATTTAACGGATAGTTTGAATCTTACACGTATCATTGGCGAGGTTCAACCGGACGAGATCTATAATCTGGCCGCCATGAGCCATGTAAAAGTAAGTTTCGACACTCCCGAATATACTGCGAATGCGGATGGTTTGGGCGTATTGCGTATCCTAGAGGCGGTCCGTTTGCTGAACTTGATCCCGAAGACGCGTATTTACCAGGCATCTACATCCGAGTTGTATGGCTTGGTGCAAGAGGTGCCGCAGAGGGAGACTACTCCTTTCTATCCGAGAAGCCCTTATGCGGTAGCGAAACTATACGGTTACTGGATTACGGTGAATTACAGGGAAGCCTATCATATGCACGCTTCCAATGGCATCTTGTTTAATCATGAGTCTCCATTAAGGGGAGAGACATTCGTGACCCGTAAGGTAACCCGGGCGGTTTCACGTATCGTTTTGGGTATGCAAAAAAAGGTTTATATGGGTAATCTTTCCTCCAAACGGGATTGGGGACACGCAAAAGATTACGTGCGTGCCATGTACGCTATTTTGCAACAAGATGAACCCTCGGATTATGTCATAGCTACCGGGATTACTACCACGATTCGGGACTTTATCCGTATGGCTTTTGAGGAAATTGGCGTGGGAATCCGCTTTAAAGGAGAAGGGATAGACGAGGTCGCTATCATAGAGTCGATAGACGAGGGATTGTTCGTCAAGAAGGTTGGTGATGCCTATCTGGAAAACTTTAAGAAACGTGTGGGTGAGGAAGTTGTGGGAGTAGATCCGCAGTATTTCCGCCCTACGGAAGTAGAGTTGCTGATCGGTGACGCTACGAAGGCACGTACTCGTTTAGGGTGGGAACCGGAGTATTCATTAGCGGCTTTAATTGAGGATATGATGAAGAACGATATAAAACTAATGAAGAAGGAGTCTTATCTGAAAGAGGGGGGCTATAAAATTTTGAACTATTTCGAGTGAGTTCGAAACAATTTGAAGATTTTATTTGTTGTAATTACAAAAAGAGTTAAATTTGTGCCAATTTTAAGATATTAGGTAATTGATTGTTTAATTAAAATGTTGAAAATATGAAGACTAAGGTTTTACTTTTAGCTTTGTTATCAGGTTTTGTATTCTCTGTGGCAGCACAGGAATATCAACCGCAGGTGGGGTTCAGCAATGAGGCTGGTTATAAGACTAATTTCAAGAAGAATAAAGCTCGCGACAATTGGTTTATTTCAATTGCGGGTGGAGCCAGCGTATTGTTAGGAGACCAAAATGGAGAGGCTGATTTCAAGAATCGTTTAAACTTCGCTCCACAAGTATCTTTTGGTAAGTGGTTTAATCCGTATTTAGGATTCCGTACCCAGTTAAATGGTGGTATTATCCACGGTTTTGAAGGTGATGGCGCACAGTTTATGCAACATAATAAATATGTAGCCGCTCACGTAGATTTGTTGTGGGATGTTACTAACTTCTGGGCTCCTTACAGAGAATCTAAAGTGTTCCGCTTGATTCCTTGGGTCGGTTTTGGTTATGCGCAGCGTTTCAAGACTACAGAGTCTTATGATCGTCCAAGAACGGAGTCTCCTACGTTGAACGCTGGTATCTTAACCGCTTTCCGTTTGAGCAAACGTGTTGATTTGAACGTTGAGATCCAAGGTTCTTTGTTGAACGAGCAGTTTAACCGTGTCGAGATGAATCACCTGACAGATGGTATCGTTCAGTTGAGCGCTGGTTTGACATTCAAATTGGGTAAGACAGACTTCGAGGTATTGGAGCCGATGGATTACGCTTTGTTGAACGACTTGAACGGCCAGATCAACTCTTTGCGTGCTGCTAACGATGAGTTGAGCAAACGTCCGGTTTCTTGCCCTGAGTGCCAAGAGACAGTTACTGAAGTTGTAAATAACTACGTTGACAATGTGGTTTACTTTCGCATCAACAGCGCTAAGATCGACAAGAACCAGCAGATCAATATCTATAACACAGCTGAGTTCATGAAGAACAACAACGCTCCGATCAAGGTAGTTGGTTACGCTGACAAGAAGACGGGTACTTCTGATTATAACATGGGTCTTTCTGAGAAACGTGCTAGAGCGGTCGCTAAGGAACTTATCGATAAATACGGTATCTCTTCTAGCCAGATCACTATCGAGTGGAGAGGTTCGGACGAACAACCTTATGGCGAAAATAGCTGGAACCGTGTAGTAATTATGAGCGCTAATAATTAATTTACGAATTAATACTTTAAAAAGGCCGTACTTCTAAGTGCGGCCTTTTTTTTGCGCCGAAAAATACTTACTTTTGTGAGAATTTATCGAATTGCTATGATATTGAACAAAAAACATGGTTATTTAATCCAATGGCTGATTGGTGTAGGAGATTTGATCGTATTGAATCTCTTGTTTATGGCCGTTTTTCATCTGCTTGGCCCGAAATACACGGAAGCGATATCCTATAATTTGAGAGAGGTTATTTTGTTATTGAATTTCTGTTATTTCTTCTCTTTATATTTTATCCCGATTCAATTGCATCAGGCGGTCGTGTTTATCGACAAGATTGTGCAACGGGCGTTCGGATTGGTTACCGTACTTATCTTTTTATTCGCTACTTGCTTGATCTTCTTGAATGTAGGGGATATTCTGGCTACCTTCCTCTTGGTCTATTACGGGGTTTCTATCATCTTGTTTTCGCTTTGGCGGGTTTTTGTGCGCTTATCCTTAAAGTTTTATAGGCGAAAAGGCTATAACTTTAAGAAGGTGGTGATTGTGGGTGCGGGAAAGAATGGTATGGAGCTTTACCAAGTTATGAAAGATGATTTGAGCTATGGGTTTAGTGTAAAGGGGTTCTTTGATGACAATGACTCGTTGAAAGACGTTTTACCTAATTATTTGGGTAAGACGAGTGAGGTGGAAGCGTATGTGCTGGAGCATGATATCGATGAGATTTATTGTACCTTGCCGGGTACGAACAACGGAAAGATCGTACGGCTTCTGAATTTCGCCGAGAAGAAGATGGTGCGCTTCTATATCGTGCCCGAGTTTTACCGGGATGTAAAGAAGAGTATGGTGATGGAGGTGATGGAATCGATCCCATTGCTGACGGTCCGCCGGGAGCCTTTGCAATCCGCCTATAACCGGTTCTTGAAACGAACGTTCGATATATTTTTCTCTTTGGTGATTTTGCTCACGATTTATCCGATCCTGTACATCGTGGTCGGTATAATGATCAAGTTAAGCTCACCCGGCCCGATTTTGTTTAAGCAGAAACGTACGGGATTGTATGGGCATGACTTCGAATGTTTCAAATTTCGTACGATGAAGGTGAATGCGCAGGCTGATACTTTGCAGGCCGTTAAGAACGATCCTCGGAAGACCCGGATCGGCGATTTCTTGCGCCGGACGAATTTGGATGAGTTCCCTCAGTTCGTGAACGTCTTGCTGGGCGATATGTCCGTGGTAGGCCCTCGTCCGCATATGCTGAAGCATACCGAGCAGTACTCGGCGTTGATCGATAAGTATATGGTGCGGCATTTGGTGAAACCGGGAGTAACGGGGTGGGCGCAAGTCACCGGTTACCGAGGTGAGACCAAGACGCTGGAGCAGATGGAAGGACGTGTGAAGAGAGATGTGTGGTATATAGAGAATTGGACGTTCTTCCTTGATTTAAAGATTATTGTGGTTACGGTACTGAATATGTTCAAGGGAGAGAAGAATGCATATTGATCCGATTTGTTGCACACTTTTTGCGGATTTGTGTAATCTGTATTTATATTTATGCTATATTCGCGCTCGATGGGAAGAATAATTGCAATAGATTACGGCCGGAAACGTACGGGGATAGCCGCTACGGATATTTTACAAATGATCGCTAACGGCGTGGCGACAGTCCCAAGTGGAGAGGTTGTGAAATACCTGTCGGATTACATATCACGGGAACCGGTGGATTTATTTGTGGTCGGGCTTCCGAAGCAAATGAACAATGAGCCTTCTGAGAACATGAAGTATGTGGAGGCGTTCGTGACCCATCTGAAAAGGACGATACCAAGTATCCCGGTAACTTATTACGACGAGCGGTTCACGTCGGTCTTAGCTCATAAGGCCATGTTGGAAGGCGGTTTAAAGAAAAAGAAACGGCAAGATAAAGGATTGGTCGATGAGATTAGCGCCGTTATTATTTTGCAAGCTTATTTAGAAAGTAAAAAATATCAGTTATAACTTATGATTTTACCCGTATTTTTATATGGTCAGCCCGTACTAAGAAAAGAGGCTGAGGATGTACCTAAAGATTATCCCGACTTGAAACAGTTGGTTGCCAATATGTTTGAAACGATGTATAATGCTGATGGGGTAGGGCTTGCCGCTCCTCAGGTGGGCTTGTCTATCCGTTTGGTGGTTATAGACGGTGATGTGATGGGAGATGACTTCCCTGAATGCAAGGGTTTCAAGCGTGCGTTGATTAATCCCGAGTTTTTGGAACGTAGCGAGGAGGAAATAGCTATGGAGGAAGGCTGCTTGAGCCTGCCGGGTATACACGAGAAAGTGTCTCGCTCGAAAACGGTTCGTGTGAGATATTGGGATGAGAATTGGGAGGAGCACGAGGAAGTGGTGGAAGGTTTCGCCGCCCGTATCGTGCAGCATGAGTGCGAGCATCTGACGGGGCATGTCTTTATAGACAATGTCTCCGCTATTCGCCGCCAATTGAACAAAGGCAAATTAAATAGTATTATTAAAGGGACGGTTCGTTGCTCTTACCGGGCAAAAGCCGTTGGTAAATAATAAATCTATAAATAATCAATATGACAGATTTAAGTAAAAACATTGAGGCCCTCAGGGAAAAGAAAGCCGTTATCGAGATGGGCGGTGGTGAGGCTGCTATCGAAAAGCAAGTGGCGATGGGTAAGCTTACTGCCCGGGAGCGTATCTTGGCTTTGTTGGATAAGAACTCTTTCCATGAGTATGACATGTTCGTGAAACACGATGGCCGTGATTTCGGTATGGAGAAGAAGGTTCTGCCGGGTGATGGTGTGGTTACTGGTACGGGTACGATCTTTGGTGCCCCGGTTTGCATCTATGCGCAGGACTTTACGGTTGCCGGTGGTTCGTTAGGTTTGCAGCATGCTCGTAAGATCACCAAGATCATGGATCATGCGTTGAAGATGAAATGTCCGATCATCGGAATCAATGACTCGGGTGGCGCACGTATCCAAGAAGGTGTTGGTGCTTTGGCTGGTTATGGTGAAATATTCTATCGCAATACGATCGCCTCGGGCGTGATCCCTCAGATTTCCTTGATCCTCGGTCCTTGTGCCGGTGGTGCCGTTTATTCTCCGGCGTTGACGGACTTCGTGTTTGTGGTTGAGAACATCTCTAAGATGTTTATCACGGGACCGAACGTTATCAAGACCGTGCTGGGTGAGGATATCTCTATGGAAGACCTTGGTGGCGCACGTGTTCATGCGGAGACTACAGGTAACGCTCATTTTTATGCCTTGAGCGAGCAAGAATGTTTCGATCAGGTGAAACGTTTGGTTAGCTTCATCCCTTGGAATAATCAGGAGCGTGCGAAAGTGGTTGAGCCGAAAGAGCCGTCCGCTATGCTGAATATCGAGCAAGTAGTTCCGGCGGACCCGAAACAACCGTATGATGTGCGAGACGTTATCAGATGTATCGTCGATGACTCGGACTTCTTGGAGATTCAAGAGTTGTGGGCCGCTAATATTGTGATCGGTTTTGGTCGTATGGCAGGAGAAACGGTAGGTTTCGTTGCCAATCAACCGATGGTTTTGGCCGGCGTGCTTGATTGTGATAGCGCTGACAAGGCCGCTCGTTTCATCCGTTTCTGCGACTCATTCAATATTCCTATCATCACGTTGGAGGATATGCCGGGTTATCTGCCGGGCGTAGATCAAGAGCATGCGGGTGTGATTCGTCATGGGGCTAAGGTTCTGTATGCGTATTCGGAAGCTACTGTTCCTAAGATCACGGTTATCTTGCGCAAGGCGTACGGTGGAGGTTATATAGCTATGAACTCCCGTCACTTGGGCGCTGACTTCATGTTCGCTTGGCCGAGCGCAGAGATCGCTGTTATGGGTCCGGAAGGCGCAGCTAACATCATATTCCGCAAGGAGATCATGGAGGCGGAAGATCAGAACGCTATGCGTCAGGAGAAGGTGAAAGAATATATCGAGAAATTCGCGAACCCGTACGTGGCGGCTTCCAAGGGATTTATCGACTCTGTGATCGAACCGAAAGAAACCCGTTCATTATTGCTACACGCACTGAAGCTTTCCATTCTAAAAGAGGAATACAGACCGGCCAAGAAGCACGGTTTGCCTCCGTTCTAAATTGATGAGAGTATGGAAAAGAAACACCAGCAAGAAGAATATGTAGACTTTGTGGTGACGGCACGTAAATATAAGACGTTGCTGACAGCGAAGTATAAGAGCCGACCGATGTGGCATAAGCCGTCGGCTGGTGACGTGGTTTCTCATCTTCCCGGAACGATTATCAAGATTATGGTAGAGGAAGGACAGGCTGTGGAGGCCGGGCAACTTCTGCTAATCCATGAGGCGATGAAAATGCAGAACCGGGTGGTCGCTCCCATATCGGGAGTCGTTGTCGAGCTCAATGTAAAAGAGGGCGATAAGATAACGAAGAATCATTTAATGGTAAAAATAGAGTCTAAGTAAGATAATTTACTTATTTTTGCCTCTCAATCATTTTTAATAGGATGAAGAAGGCAACACTCTTTTTGATATTACAGATATTTACGATTTCGCTTTTTGCGCAGATTAATACGGACCGTGTATTGGCCATTGGCAGGAACGCCCTTTATTTTGAGGATTATGTTCTTTCCATTCAGTACTTCAATCAGGTTATCAAATCCAAACCTTGGTTGGCGGAACCCTATTTTTACCGTGCGGTGGCGAAGATAAATCTGGACGATTTTAAGGGGGCCGAGGAAGACTGTACTTTATGTCTTCAGCGGAACCCTTTTTTAACGCAAGCGTATTACGCTCGCGGCATCGCCCGTCAAAGTCAGGAGAAATACGACGAGGCGATCGACGATTACCAGAAAGGACTTGAGTTCAAACCCGAGGACCGCCAGATGCTGGTGAATATGGCGGTGGCTTTTATCCAGAAAAAAGACTATAACGGGGCGGAGAAGACATTCGATGATTTAATGACCGCCCATCCGAAATATTCCATGAATTATATGACACGGGGCGCTATGTATCTGGAGAAAGGGGATACGTTGAAAGCCTTGGCCGATTATAATAAGGCGATCGAGATGGATCCTTATTATGCGCCGGCGTATGGCAATCGTGCGATCCTTCATTATCAAATGGATGATTACAAGGACGCTTTGGCCGATTTGAACGAGGCTCTACGTCTGGATACCCGTGAGAGCGGATATTATATTAACCGGGGGCTAGTTCGTTATCAGATGAATGACTTGAGAGGTGCGATGGCCGATTACGATCAGGTGATCAGCATGGATAGCCGGAACTTGATCGCACGATTCAACCGAGGTTTGCTTCGGTTCCAAGTCGGGGATAATAACCGTGCTATCGAAGACTTCGATGTCGTTATCCAGCAAGAGCCAGATAACTATATGGCTTATTACAACCGTGCGTTGCTCCGTTTCGAGACGGGCGACTACCGGGGGGCCGTGCAGGATTACGACGTGGTCTTGAAGCAATATCCTACTTTCCTGCCAGGCTTTGTGAGCCGTTCGGAAGCAAAGCGTAAGCTGGGGGATAACGTGGGGGCAGACCGTGATTATTGGGCGGCCATAAAGATGGAGGAGCAGGCCAAGAACGGACAGATCCCGAAGACATCGTCTTCGGGTTCCAATACAGCGGTGAACGGAGATGCCAAGACGGACGATTCGGAGGAGAATACTCGTGAGCAATCCGATAAGAATATCAATAAGTTCAACCGCTTGGTGGTATACGATAAGGAGCAGGAGCGTAAAAGTAAATACCAAAGCGAGGTCCGTGGGCGTGTACAAGACCGGAATGTCCATGTGGATCTGGAACCCCAGTTTGTCTTGACCTATTACGAGAAGGCGGATCCCGTAAAGAAACTTGTTTATTACGACAAGATGGTGGAGGATTACAATGGCCAGATGGTCTTGAAGCGTAAATTGCGTATCACGAACGAGGAGGCCGCTTTGACCGAGGACCAGATCGCCGTGCATTTCGCCTCCATCGACGAGTATTCGGCGGAGATCGAGCGTGATCCGAACAACGCTAACGCTTATTTCGGTCGTGCGATGGACTTCATGTTGGTGCAGGATTTCTCGGAGGCGATCAAGAGTTTCTCGGAAGCGATCGAGCGAGACCCCTCGTTCACGATGGCCTATTTCAATCGTGCCGTAGAACGTTATAAGCAATTGATGTACACCCAATCCCAGCAGGCAAACAAGGATACATACGACTTGAGTGGCTCGGGGATGAACTTGAATATCGGTAAGTCCGCACAGTCGCAGGTAAACGCCAACACCTCGGTAGACCCTCGTAGCGCTATGTTGAAGGATAATAAGCGAGCCTATGAGCATGAGCAGATCATGAGGGATTACGATATGGTGATCAAGCTGAACCCGGGTTTTGTGTACGCCTACTTTAACCGTGCGAACCTGCGTTGCGCCCAGCGTGATTTCCGTGCCGCTATCGTTGATTACAACGAGGCGATCGAGCGAGACCCTGAATTTGCCGAGGCTTACTACAACCGTGGGTTGGCCCGTCTGTCGCAAGGTGACGTGAACCGGGGCATCGCCGACTTGAGCAAGGCAGGGGAATTGGGTATCTACAACGCCTATAGTATCATCAAGCGAATGACAAGCCGGTGATAACGCAAATTATTCGAGTTAAATGTTTCGCTGATAGAAAAGAAATATTAACTTTGTGGGCTGAATATAAAGAATTTTAGAGAATAGAATATGATAAAGATTACATTTCCGGACAATTCCGTAAGAGAATATGCAAAGGGAACGACTGCTATGCAGATAGCGGAAAGCATTAGTTCTCGTTTGGCACAGGAAGTCCTAGCCGCAAGCGTGAATGGGGAGGTTTGGGACTTAAGCCGTCCTATCAACGACGACGCTACGGTGAAACTTTTGAAGTGGGAAGACGAGGAAGGTAAACATGCGTTCTGGCATTCCAGCGCTCACCTTATGGCAGAGGCTTTGCAGGAATTATATCCGGGTATTAAATTCGGTATCGGTCCGGCGATCGAGAACGGTTTCTATTATGACGTGGATCCGGGTGAGGCCGTGATCAAAGAGGGTGATTTCGCTGCTATCGAGGCTAAGATGCTTGAGCTGGTAGCCAAGAAAGAAGAGATCAAACGTCAGGACATTACCAAGGCGGATGCCATGAAGATGTTCGGCGATAGAGGTGAAGAGTATAAAACAGAGCTTATCAGTGAGTTGGAAGACGGTACGATCACTACCTATACGCAGGGTTCTTTTACGGACTTGTGTAGAGGACCGCACTTACCGAATACCTCTTATCTGAAAGCTGTCAAGATATTGAGCGTAGCCGGCGCTTATTGGCGTGGCGATGAGAAACGCAAGCAATTGGTTCGTTTGTATGGTATCACTTTCCCGAAAAAGAAGATGTTGGATGAGTATCTGACATTGTTGGAGGAGGCCAAGAAACGTGACCACCGTAAGATCGGTAAGGAGATGGACTTGTTCATGTTCTCCGATACGGTAGGTAAGGGCTTACCGATGTGGTTGCCGAAAGGTACTGCCTTGCGTTTGCGTCTGCAAGAGTTCTTGCGTCGTATCCAAGCTCGTTATAATTATCAAGAGGTAATGTGTCCGCCGATCGGTAATAAATTATTGTATATTACCTCCGGCCACTACGCTAAATACGGAAAGGATTCTTTCCAACCGATCCATACACCTGAGGAGGGTGAGGAATACTTCTTGAAACCGATGAACTGTCCTCATCACTGTATGATCTATAAAAACTCTCCTCGTTCGTATAAGGACCTGCCGTTGCGTCTAGCTGAGTTCGGTACGGTTTGCCGGTATGAGCAGAGCGGAGAGTTGCACGGATTGACCCGTGTACGTAGCTTTACGCAGGATGATGCTCATATTTTCTGCCGCCCCGATCAGGTAAAGCAGGAATTCTTGAACGTAATGGACATCATCTCGATCGTATTCAAGACGATGAATTTCGAGAACTTCGAGGCTCAGATCTCCTTGCGTGACAAGGTGAACCGTGAGAAATATATCGGTAGCGACGAGAATTGGGAGAAGGCTGAGCAAGCGATTGTAGAGGCTTGTGAGGAAAAAGGCTTGAAAGCTAAGATCGAATATGGAGAGGCCGCTTTCTACGGTCCGAAACTCGACTTCATGGTGAAAGACGCTATCGGCCGCCGTTGGCAGTTAGGTACGATTCAGGTAGACTATAACTTACCGGAACGTTTCCAATTGGAATATACGGGTGCCGACAACCAGAAGCACCGTCCGGTTATGATCCACCGTGCGCCGTTCGGTTCCATGGAACGGTTCGTTGCCGTATTGATCGAGCACACCGCCGGAAAGTTCCCGTTGTGGTTGACTCCGGAGCAGGTATGTATCATGCCGATCAGCGAGAAGTTTAATGATTACGCTTGGCAAATCGCACGTGAGTTGGGTAATCAGGAAATTCGTGCTATCGTAGATGACCGAAATGAGAAGATCGGTCGTAAAATTCGTGACAATGAATTGAAAAGAATCCCTTATATGCTCATCGTTGGAGAAAAAGAAGCAGAAAATGGTGAAGTTTCTGTAAGAAAACAGGGCGAAGGTGATAAAGGTTCGATGAAAATTGCT
>OLQM01000620.1_pt1 | contig 41037 bp, 50 predicted proteins | sample 1673161 | NCBI WGS metagenome assembly OLQM01 (sample SAMEA3136761, study PRJEB25190) | human gut metagenome | reverse complement strand
GCGTATTCGTAGATCACGGTCTTCTCCGTAAAGATGAAGGCGATGAAGTTGAGAGCGTATTTGGACCAGAAGGACAGTTCGACCTTAACTTTATAAGAGTTAATGCACAGGAAAGATATTACTCTAAGCTTGCAGGCGTTACTGAGCCAGAAGCTAAGAGAAAGATTATCGGTGAAGAGTTTATCCGTGTATTTGAGGAAGAAGCCAAGAAAATTGGTGCAGTTGACTTCCTTGCACAGGGAACTATATATCCAGACGTTGTAGAAAGCGGACTTGGCGGTGAATCAGCCGTAATCAAGTCTCACCACAATGTAGGAGGACTTCCTGATTTCGTTGACTTCAAGGAAATCATTGAGCCACTCCGCAACCTTTTCAAGGATGAGGTTCGTAAGGCTGGTCTTGAGCTTGGAATACCAGAACATCTTGTATTCCGTCAGCCATTCCCAGGTCCGGGACTTGGAATCAGAATTATCGGCGAGGTAACAGCTGATAAGGTTCGTATCGTTCAGGATGCTGACTTTATCTACCGTTCGGAGGTTGACAAGGCCGTAGCTGAGTACAAGAAAGCTAACGGCAAGGCTCCAGCATGGATGCCAAACCAGTATTTCGCAGCCCTCACTAACATGCGTTCCGTTGGTGTTATGGGTGACGAGAGAACTTACGATTATGCAGTTGCACTTCGTGCAGTGAATACGGTAGATTTTATGACTGCTGAGGCAGCGAAGATTCCGTATGAAGTACTTGATAAAGTAATGAGCAGAATTATCAATGAAGTTCGTGGGGTTAACAGAGTATTCTATGATCTGACGAGTAAACCGCCGGGAACGATTGAATTCGAGTGATGAAATGACCTTTAGAAAGCCTTTATTTATGCGGGTTTCAAGCAAAATTGTTTAATATCTGGCAACAATTTGGCAACATTATTGCATTATTCATCAAATAAAATACTTCAATATCATAAGAAAACCTTACTGATTTTCAAGCATTTTAAGCTGAAAGTCGGTAAGGTTTTTTGCGTTAAAAATTAGTCGGATTCGGGTTTCAAGTCCTGTAAGATAAGGTCGCTTAGTCCTTGTGAGGGAACTACCTTTCTCCATTGTTTTGAGGTATCTAATTCGGGATATTTGTACCGCCACTGGTCGTATTCTTCTTTGGTTATCTCTCCTTGCTCCATACGGGCAGCCTGTTTCTGCCATGCATGGAACATATCAAACATAGTGGTGTAGGTTGTTCCGGCGAATTTATCTAACCGCAAACACACTTCCCCGTCAATCTCTCCGATTTTCAAGCCATACATATCTTCCAACGCAAAAAGCGTGTGCATAAGCCCGATATAACTGTCTATTTCCGGCACAGTGATTGCACGAGGGCTTACATCAAGGAGATGTGCCATTTCTTTTACAAGGTCTTGCTTCGGTGTTCTGGATTCTGATTCGTACTGTGCCATACGGACATCAGAGGTCTTTCCCAGAAAACCGAGGAGTTCGCCTAACTGTTTCTGTGTCATGCCTTTCCGATTGCGAAAAAAGCGGATTCTTTTGCCGATTGCCATAATAAAACCTCCGATACTAAACATTTCTGTTGAAGTTAGTATAACATGATGAAATAGGAATAGCAAGTGAAACTTAAATAAAAAAAGTTAAGATTTTTCTGCAAACCACTTGACTTAACGGAATTTATTTAGTATCATACAGTTACAGCTTAAACAAAAAGAGTTAAAAACTGAATGACCGTACGAGCCGAATAAACGCCATGACTTTCCAGAAGGAAACGAGCGTCCCTTATATAGAGGGACTGGCACAGCGCCGAAAAGGGTTGCCTGTCAGAACGGGGAGGATAGAACGGCGGAAATTTTAGTGAAAGGAGAGGTTAAATATGGCAGAAAAATCATTTATGACGGTGGAAGAAGTGGCAACAGAATTACGGGTATCAAAGTCAAAAGCCTATCAGATTGTGCGGGAACTGAACGCAGAATTGCAGAAGCAAGGGTATCTGACTGTGGCGGGGCGTGTAAATGCTACTTTCTTTCATAAGAAAGTCTGTTACAGCGATTAAACGGAAGGAGATGATAAAAATGGCTGTATATAAAGACAATGCTACGGGAACGTGGCGAGTGATTTACCGTTTCACGAACTGGAAAGGGGAACGGAAACAGACACAGAAACGTGGATTTGCAACAAAAAGAGAAGCACAGGCATGGGAACATGAGGCCATGTTGAAAAAGAACTCCAAACTGGATATGACTTTTGCCAGCTTTTTTGAACTTTATGAAGCAGATAAAAAGCAGCGTGTCAAGGAAAGCACATGGGAATCTAAGAGCCATGTAATCCGCACAAAGATTTTGCCGTATTTTGGGAATCGGAAGATAGCGGAGATTGAAGCAAAGGACATTATCGCATGGCAGAATGAACTCATGGCGTATCGGGACGAGAAAGGGAAGTCCTATTCAGCAGATTATCTGAAAACCATACACGCACAGCTTACAGCAATTTTTAACCATGCGGTAAACTTTTATAACCTGCCTTACAATCCGGCAAGACGGGCCGGCACAATGGGAAATGAAATTCCAAAGGAAATGGACTTCTGGACAAAAGAGGAATATCTGAAATTTTCAGAAGCCATGATGGATAAGCCACGTTCCTACTATGCTTTTGAAATGCTTTACTGGTGTGGAATCCGGTCCGGCGAGCTGCTAGCTCTTACTCCTGCTGATTTTGATTTCGAGAAACAGACGGTCACGATCAGCAAAACGTATCACCGTTCCAAAGGGCGTGATATTATTACAAGCCCCAAAACAGCGAAAAGCAACCGCACCGTAAAAATGCCCCCGTTTCTCTGTGAAGAAATGCAGGAGTATATCAAAATGCTCTATGACATCAAACCGGACGAGCGGCTGTTTACCGTTACGAAGTCTTATCTCAATCACGAGATGGAGCGAGGGGCAAAACAGGCAGGAGTGAAAAAGATTCGTGTGCATGATATTCGCCACAGCCATGTATCACTGTTGATCAATATGGGATTTTCAGTGTTGGCGATTGGGGAACGGGTAGGACATGAAGCAGAAAAAATCACTTACAGATATGCTCATTTGTTTCCGACTGTTCAGATAGAAATGGCAGAAAAGCTGGAAATGGAGCGAATGGAAAAGGAGGACAGCAATGGAAAGAAGTCTTGATTATAAAGGGCGTTGGAGAAATCATACCGTAGCGTTTCGGGTATCGGATAAAGAAGCAAAGCTGCTCGATGACTTAGTGGCGTTGTCGGGCTTGACAAAGCAGGAATATATCATAAGGCGGCTGACATGCCGGGATGTGGTTGTGCAGGGCAATCCGAGAGTTTATAAGGCACTGAAAAATCAAATGGCGACTATCTATGAGGAATTGAAGCGGCTGGAAACAGTAAGCCCAGATAATGATGAACTGCTCTATACGATACAGGTAATCGCAATTACGTTAGAGGGACTGAAAGGAGAAGATGAATGATGGAAAAAATGAAAACGACTGCTCCCGTATCATCTGTTGGCGCAGATGGGGCGCAGCCGATTATTAAAAATCACAATGAAATTATAGCAAATCCGCAGAAACAAATCAATCAGCAAGCCACCAAAAACCCGGAGAAATCCGGGAGTGGCGGACTGCAAACTATGTCCATGCCGGAATTGTACGACACCGTTTTTGTGCCGAGAATACCGATTGTAGACGGCTTTCTTTATGGCGGCATATATCTCTTTGTAGGTGCGCCAAAGGTGGGAAAATCGTTCTTCATGGCGCAGCTTGCCTATCATGTAGCAATGGGGATTCCTTTGTGGGATTATCCGGTACGGAAAGGGACAGTGCTGTATCTGGCATTGGAGGATGATTATGCAAGACTTCAACGGCGGCTGTCCGGTATGTTTGGTATGGAATGTGCGGATAATCTGTATTTTGCAACACAGGCAAAGACCTTGAATGAGGGGCTGGACAAGCAGTTGGAGGAATTTTTGAAAGAGCATAAGGACGCAAGGCTGATTATCATTGATACGCTCCAGAAAGTGCGTGAAGTCGGTGGGGACAGGTACAGCTATTCCAGTGATTATGAGATTGTGACAAAACTGAAATCGTTCAGTGATAAATATGGTATCTGCCTGTTGGTAGTTCATCATACACGCAAGCTGGAATCTGAGGACAGCTTTGATATGATTTCCGGCACAAATGGACTGTTGGGTGCGGCAGATGGAGCGTTTATCATGCACAAAAAGAAACGGACAGACAATGAAGCTGTGATGGACATTGTGGGACGTGACCAGCCGGATCAGGAACTGACCATAGAGTTTGACCGTGAGCGTTGTGTCTGGAAATTCAAGAAGGCAGAAACAGAGTTGTGGAAACAGTCGCCAAACCCTCTTTTGGAAGCAATCAATGCGTTTCTGACAGAGGACAGGCAGGAATGGGAGGGGACTGCAACAGAGCTTGTAAATCAGCTGCCGGATATGCAGCTACAGGCGAATGTGCTTTCCAGAAGGCTGAATACCGTCAACAGTCAGCTACTCAATGACTACGGGATTTTCTATGATAATAAACGGGGACATGAAAGAAAAATCATTCTGAAACGCCTTGAACCAAAGGAGTAAAAGCGACGATATGCGTCGGTTGCGACGGTATTTTTGATAGCAGGCTGGTGTAGAAAATATCGACGCTATCGACGCAAACCGACGCAGAAAGGGTGAAATGATGAAGAATGTGCAGATTCCTTATGAACTGTTTATGCTGTTGCTCCGTTATCATCTGATGGAAGATGATACCTGTTTGGAGGAAATCCGGCAGGGATTGGAGAAGAAATTGGATTCCTTGGTGCAGCATGAATTATATGGGAAATATAAGACTGCTCCCACACAGGAGGAACGGGAAAAAGCCAGACAGGAATATTTGGACAGACGTGGAGTGCCGGACAGTTTCCGCTGGTAGTTTTCCTTGATGATAATAGACAGGAGCGTGTCACGCTCCTGTGGATAGCAGACAAAGAGAAAGGTGTGATTGGATGATAATTCAGCCGGAGTGGGGGAACTCGGAACGTGAACAAATATTTTTACGAAAGTGAAACCCGGAGGATAGCTACCCTCAATGAAATATTTGGAGAGGTAGAGGTGACAGAAGATGAACAGCGAACATTGATATGGCTTGCCGGATGGGACGAATATACGATAGAAAATATACTATCGGCTATCCGAAAAGCTATGGCGGTGGAAGCAAAGCGGCTGGAATCCGCCCGTCCGTAGGACGGAAAAGCCCCCGGCAGGGCGCAACAGCACCTTTTGATGGACGGAACGGCTGTCAAAAGTGCTTTTGCGTTACTTTCGACGAAAGTAACAAAGCTTATGCGCCGTATCCGGCGCTGATTACCCGAACAGGGAGAAAGGATATAGATTGAAGCGAACGATTAGTTTTATGACAGGAAAAGGCTCTGTCAATCATAACAGCAGGAAATTTCATGCAAAGAATACAGACCCAGAAAGAAGTTATCTGAATGTGCAATACTGCAACGAAAATGTCAAAGACGTATATCACGAACTGTTTGATGAAGCCCTTGCCCGATATAATGAGAAGCAGACCAGAAGTGACCGCAGGATTGATAATTACTATGAGAAAATCTTATCCGGTAAACAGGAAAAACCATTCCATGAAATTATTCTGCAAATCGGGGATAGAGACAACATGGGTGCAACAACCGAAAACGGACAACTTGCGGCAAAGGTGCTTGATGAATATATGCATGATTTTCAACGGCGAAATCCTACGTTGCGGGTATTTTCAGCATGTCTCCACATGGATGAAGCTACGCCACATCTGCATATAGATTTTGTGCCATATATGACAGGGAGCAAACGAGGACTTGATACAAGAGTTTCTCTCAAACAGGCATTGTCGGTTCTTGGTTTTAAGGGTGGTACAAGGAGGGAAACAGAATTAAATCAATGGGTATTGTATGAGAAAAAGCAGCTTGCGGCTGTTATGCTGGAACATGGGATTGAGTGGGAGCAGAAAGGAACACATGAAAAGCATTTATCGGTTCTGGACTTTGAGAAGCAGGAACGAGCAAAAGAAGTTGCAGAATTGGAAGCGAAAAAAGAAAGTCTGGAAGAACATAATGTTGCAATACTGGAAGTCAGTGAAAAATGGCTGGATGAATTGGAAAATCTTGAGCATGAGATACACTCCGCACAAGAAAATCGTGAGGAAGCAGATAAACAGGCAGAAAAAGCTAAGAAAGAAGCAGAACGATATGAGAAAAAACTGACAGAAATTGCTCCTATGGTAAAGGATATGGAACGATTTGCGGTTAAATATTCGTATGATCCAGAGGAAGTGCTGCCGGAAGCTGGAACGCTGGAAAGCGGAAAGACTTACAGAGAGAAAAAGGCAAAGCCGCTGATTGGGAAAATTGTAACAGTTCTGCGGTCTGTGTATCGGGAGTATCTGAATATTTCCAACCGATATACAAAACTGCAAGTTGCGTATAGTAGAGGGCGAAGCGGAAATGAGCGGCTGACAAACAGACTGGAAGAAGTTTTAGAAGAAAACCGGGAATTGAGGACGATTGCAACGGATTTTGGACGTGTAAAGTCAGTGGTTGGTGTTGAACAGGTAAACGCAGTTATTGACCGGGCAAAGCAACAGGAACAGATAGAAGCGGAGCAGAAACGGGCTGCAAGGAGAAAGTACAGTAGGGAAGCCCGGTGACAGTTTAAAGGGTTACTCAAAACGCTCTTGGTAACTAGCTGGTAACTCTTTAGATAAAGATATACTTGCAAATAGTAAAAAGAGGTGTTAGAATATCTTTTTCTTTAAAATATTAATTTGTGGGAGATGATAATTATGCAGTGGAATGAGCTGTTGTCAGAAAAACATTTTTATATAAACCAGGAAGAAAGTATTATATATGAGAATGATTATGACACAATTATTTGTAGTACATTGTTCCGAAGACTACAGGATAAAGCACAGGTTTTTCCACTAGACGATGATGACTATGTGCGAACACGTCTGACGCATTCTCTGGAGGTTTCAGCTATTGGAAAAAAGATAGGAGAGTATGTATTTTATAAGTTGAGAAAACAGAAAATGGATAGATGGTTTGAAGAACATACAGAGAAAGAATTTTCGGATGTACTTCTATGTGCGGGGTTAGTACATGATATTGGAAATCCTCCGTTTGGGCATTTTGGAGAATACGCAATTCGAGAGTGGTTTATAAAGAATTTAAAATATTTATCATTAGGGGAAAAGAAAGTGGTAGATATTTTGTCTGATTGGCAACAACAGGATTTATATTCTTTTGAGGGAAACGCTCAATCCTTACGTTTGTTGTCGAAGACCCCGCATTTGGGAAGAAAACAAGGGTTTAATCTTTCCTATAAAGTATTAGGAACTATTATAAAATATCCTATCTCATCAGCTGACTTGAAATACAATAATCCAAAACATTATAAGAAAATTGGTTATAACTACTCAGAATGTGAGTTGTTTCAGGATATAAATTTAAGTATGGGGTTGAATGGAAGCCGTCATCCATTATCTTATCTTTTGGAAGCTGCTGACGATATTGCATATCGTACTTCGGATTTAGAGGATGCTATGGTGAAAAAAGTCATAAGTTTTTCTCAGATAATGGGAGCATTTCAAGAGGATAAGAAAGAAGAACCGTTAGGGGACGAAGCAAAAATATATATGGGTAAATTGCAGGAAATGTATCAAGAGGAGCTATTAGCTGATGAGAAAAAGCCTGAATTAACATCTATACAAAGGTGGACTAGGTATATACGGGAAGTTATGATACAAGACGCAGGAAATGCTTTTATTCGATATTACAAGGACATAATGGAAGGCAATTTTAACGGAGAGTTATTTGATAATAGTATTTCGGGGTGTATTATTGATACAATTGCAAAATTGAGTGAGCGATTTATTTACACCAGTTCGATAAAAACACGAACAGAATTATTCGGTCGAAGGGTTATAGATTCCTTATTAACTCAGTTTATGCCAGCAGCTATCGTGTATTCTACAGAAGAAGAAACTACTTTTATAGAAAAAAGAACGATAGATACGGTATCAGAATTTTATAAAGTAATGTATTATAGTGAGTCTTATGGAAAAAGCGAACAAGAGAAACTGTATTTGCGTATCCTTATGATTACAGATTATATAAGTGGAATGACAGACAATTATGCAAAAAAGTTATATCGAGAGCTTTTTATATAAAATTTTTGATGGCACTGTTACGCTTTAGGTATTTTAAAACTTTATTTTTTAGAGACTTCAGGACGTAATGAGTGGGTTTGCGATACCTTATATTTATATTTTTGAAAATGGACTTTTATTGCGTAACATTTTGAAATGTATTGTCAATCTGCGAGGATTTGTTTATAATAAAGGCATGGCAACATTTTGGCAACAGAAAATCAGTAAGCCAGAATAAATGATGTAATTGAAGTAAAAACAGGTGTGTCTTTGTATAAAGCTTAAACAAATATGGTTAGCAACAGCAAAGAACACGCCGAGTTTGAATAATATATTAGAGCCAAGAAATGCCTATTTTACGGGCTTTCTTGGCTCTTTCTATGTCCGTTGACAATCAAATGACAATACTTTTTTAATATTATTGTAAATAATTTCTTTTTATTTAGCTGGGAATTGACTTTTCCAGTCTAAATAATCTTTTTCTGTAATCTCTTCATTTCTGAATTTCTGGTACATATCAGCCCATGCTCCAATATTATCCAGCATATTTAAAGAATCATGTCCTTTGTCTTTAAACATGAGTTGTGGTACGCCGGATTCATCCCGGTAGGCGTGCAGACCATATTGATCCTCTAAAGCAAATAATGCGTGCATGACACTAACATAAGTATCAAAGTTTGGATCAGACATGGCGTATGGACTGATCTTTAATGAGTTTGCTATTTTTTCCAATTGTTCTGATGATGGAAAACGATTCCCAAGTTCATAATTTCTAATTGCCGATTCGCTCAAGCCGGACATGATTGCCAATTCTTTCTGTGTATATCCTTGATCGATCCGGAATTTTCTTATTTTCTCACCTACTGTCATAAGAAAACACTCCTTTGCTGATTGTTACTTAAAAGTATAGCATAAACAGTTCAAAAATGAAATATAAAAATAAACCGTTCATTTTTGAAATTATTCTATTGACAGTACGGAAATGAAATGTTATGATGCATATACACCGTTCGATAATGAACTGAAAAAAGAAAGGAGGGATATAGATGGCTAGTAAATTATTTATATCAGCAAAAGAAGTAGCGAAAGAATTAGAAGTATCTGATTCCTATGCGTATCGTTTGATCCGTCAGTTAAATGCTGAATTGGAGCAAAAAGGTTTCGTTGTTGTCAAAGGAAAAATCAGCCGTAAATATTTTGAAGAACGAGTTTACGGTATGAACGAAATGAAATAGCAGGGGGTGATGTTTTGACAGTGATCAAAAACCAAAAGTCAAATACTTACGAGGTAAGAACCTATTATAAGGACTGGACCGGAGTAAGAAAGCAGAAGACGAAAAGGGGATTTAAACGCAAATGTGATGCCCAGGAATGGGAAAGAGCGTTTAAATTAAAGGAGAATTTGAGTCTGGATATGTATTTTGAAGATTTTGTGGATCTTTATCTGAATGATATCAAATCTAGAATCAAATATAATACATGGCTGACGAAAAAGCATATTGTAGAAAAAAAGATTCTCCCATATTTTTCGAAAAAGAAGTTGCAGGAAATAAAACCTTCCGATATTCGACAGTGGCAGAACACCATGATGAACTATCGAAATAAACAAGGAGAAGGCTATTCACAGGTCTATCTAAAGACCATCCATAATCAGCTGAGTGCAATTTTGAATCATGCAGTTAATTTCTATGATTTGAAAAGCAATGCTGCACGCAAGGCTGGATCTATGGGAAAAGAAAGAACAAAAGAGATGCTTTTCTGGACAAAAGAAGAGTATATGAAGTTCATTGTAGCGGTGGCGGATAAGCCGATCTCCTTTTATGCATTTGAAATTCTATATTGGTGTGGAGTCCGTATGGGAGAGTTGTTAGCACTGACACCGGCAGATTTCGATTTTCAGGCGTGTACTATCCGGATCAATAAATCTTATCAAAGATTAGAAGGGAAGGATATTATTACAGATCCAAAGACTGTGAAGAGTAATCGTATGATCACCATGCCGGAATTTTTAAGCGAAGAATTAGAATCGTATATAGGAATGCTGTATGGCTTGAATGAAAATGACAGGATATTTCAAATTTCAAAAAGCTATCTTCATCATGAAATGGATCGTGGTGTAAAGTTGTCAGGAGTGAAGAGAATACGAATCCATGATTTACGACATTCTCATGTGTCGTTATTGATCAATATGGGATATTCTGCGGTGGCAATAGGAGAAAGGGTAGGACATGAAAGTGTGGAGATCACATATCGATATGCACATTTGTTCCCGACAATCCAAACAGAAATGGCGGAAAATCTAAATCAGGAAAGAGAGGAATATCTGGATGAGTGAAAAAAATAGGGATAGCAAGAATCGGTGGCGTAATGTAACCATAGCATTTCGAATGTCTCCGGAAGAAGATGCAGAATTAGATTTAAGAGTGAAACTTTGTGGATATCAGACGAGACAAGAATATATCATTGAAAGCGTTTTACATCAAAAAGTTACAGCAGTAGGAAATCCGTTGATGTTAGTACAGTTTAGAAAACAACTTAAAGGGATTGAAGAGGAACTGAAAAGGTTGACTACATTAGAGGATGCCGATGAAGAGTTGTTTACACCTATTCGAACGATGTTGGAAATATTAAATGCATTTGCAGAAGAAAGGAACTATGAAAGAAGGACAAAAGAAAAAGCCCAGAAATAATCTGAGCAAGTTCCCTGATCATCAGAATAACTGATATATCACCTTAACAACTTGAGTATATCACAAAATTGTTGTTACAACAATTGCTAAATTCTGTTTGCCAGGGACTTGCCCGGTTGGGCAGGAGGTGGAAATGGAAGATAATTATAAAGAAGTAAAAAAGGAAGAACCATGCCTGAAATTGATCCACATGGATCAGGTTGAAGTGGAAGAAATTGAGTGGCTCTTTTATCCATTCATACCATACGGGAAGGTCACCATTATTCAGGGAGATCCTGGAGAGGGTAAGACCACCGTGGTGTTGCAGATCATTGCAAAGTTAACAAAAGGAGAAGCAATATTAAGTGAAACAAGCGAAGGAAAATCCGAAGAGATAGGTGTAGAGCCAATCAATGTGATTTATCAAACAGCTGAAGATGGATTAGGCGATACGATCAAACCGAGATTGTTAGCGGCAGGGGCTGATTGTTCCAGAGTCTTGGTGATTGATGACCAGGAACAGCCATTAACAATGGTAGATGCAAGGCTGGAAGAAGCGATCATACAGACGAAAGCAAGACTTGTAGTATTAGATCCAATTCAAGGCTTTCTTGGGGTTGGTGTTGATATGCATAGGGCAAATGAGATTCGTCCATTGATGAAAAGAATTTCTGTATTAGCAGAGAAATATCAATGTGCCATTATTCTGATCGGTCATATGAATAAGAATAGTAATGGAAAATCATCCTATCGTGGATTGGGGTCTATTGACTTTCAAGCGGCAGCAAGAAGCGTGTTGATTGTTGGAAGAGTGAAAGATGAACCGGAAATCCGAGTGATCTGTCATGTAAAGAGTTCTCTTGCTCCGGAAGGAGATGCTATCGCCTTTCGATTAGACAAAGAAAAAGGATTTCATTGGATTGGAAAATATGACATCAGTGCAGAGGACTTATTGTCTGGTGATGGACGAGGGCAAAAGATCCGAAGTGCGAAAGAATTTTTAAAAGAGATCTTAGCAAATGGATCAATGGAACAGGCAAAAATAGCGGAAGAAGCAGAAGAACGAGGAATTAAAAAGAAAACACTTTGGAATGCGAAGAAGGAATTACAGATTGATTCTGTGAAGATAGGAAATAAATGGTTCTGGATGTTACAAGACGAGTAAAGGAAGATGGCAAGATTACCATATCTTAAAGAATAGGGAATCTTGCCACCTTGAATAAAAAGGAGTGAAGCAATGAAAAAAGTACAGATTGATTATGAACTGTTTCGAAAATTGATCTTTTATCATCTGTGTTCAGATGCTCAGTATGAAGAAGAGATTCGAAATGGCTTGGAAGAAAAATTGGATGCATTAGTCAGACATGAACTCTATACGAAGTATAAGACTGCTCCTTCTGAGGAAGAGCAGGAGAAAGCACGACAGGAATATTTAGATAAGCGTGGAGTGTCAGCCAGTTATCGATGGTGATGTTTGTTTGGGGAATATAGAACAGGAGCGTGGCACGCACCTGTGAATATCAAACAAGGAAAATTGTCGTAGAGTGTAGCCGATACGGTACTGGCTGATTTGAAAGCTCCCGGCAGGGCGCAAGGGTACTTTTGATGGACGTTAGGCTGTCGAAAGTGCTTTTGCGTTACTTTTGACAAAAGTAACAAAACATGATCGCCATATCTGGCGTTTTAAAATGAATGAAAGGAGATTTATTGAAGAGGACAATTAGTTTTATGACAGGAAAAGGCTCCCTGAACCATAATAGTAGAAAATTTCATGCAAAGAATACGGATCCGAACAGAACCCATTGGAATGTTGAATATTGCAATGAAAATATCAAAGACGTATATCATGAATTATTTGACGAAGCCTTGAAGCGATACAATGATAAACAGACTAGAAAAGATCGTAAGATAGATGATTACTATGAAAAGATACGTTCTGGAAAACAAGAAAAATTATTTCATGAGGTTATCCTTCAGATCGGTGATAAAGACAATATGGGATCAGAAACGATGGAAGGACAACTTGCTGCAAAGATATTAGATGAATACATGAAAGGATTTCAAGAACGGAATCCTACGTTGCGAGTATTTGCTGCACATCTACATTTAGATGAAGCAACACCACATCTACATATTGATTTTATTCCTTATGTTACAGGAAGTAAGCGAGGACTTGATACAAGAGTATCTTTAAAACAAGCTTTATCGTCATTAGGATTTAAAGGCGGTTCCAGAAGTGAGACGGAGCTAAATCAATGGGTGCAATCGGAAAAGCAAAAATTAGCTATGGTCATGAGAGAAAATGAGATAGAATGGGATCAGAAAGGAACTCATGAACAACATCTTTCTGTATTGGATTACAAGAAAAAGGTTCGAGAACAGGAAGTAGAAGAATTAACGGAACATAAGAATTTATTGGAACATGATTTGCATGATATCAGTGAATGTGTGGATGAGATCCAAAAGGAAAAAGCGCAAGCAGAAAAAGAGAGAGATGCAGTAATTAAAAAGACAGAAGTGTTAGAGAAACGATTTTCTGCACTAAATTCAAAAGCTGGACTTGTTGACTCACATGCACGTGAGTATGGATATTATCCGGAAGAATGGCTGCCAGAAGCCGGAACTTTAGAGTCAGCAAAATCTTATCGGAAGAGAATATTTCCTTTGGTGAAAAAAGTTGCGAATATGATACAGGCATTATATAGCAAGTATTTGGATTTGAAAAACAAAAATCAAAAGCTGTCAGATCGAAACATAGATCTTGAAAATCGTGTAGATCGGTTGAGAGAGGAAATATCTGTTATAAAGAAAGAGAATGTAGCTTTGTTAAATGTGGCATATGATATGGATCGTGTTGTAGCTGTTTTGGGAGAAAATAAGGTCAAGGAAGCAATAGAAGTGGCAAAGCATTTGGAACAGGTAAATGCAAAGCAAAAAGGTAAGAAGAGACGTACAGATAGAGAGGGGAGATAAAGGGAGTCGAAGAAATCAAATCTATGTTTAGAAAGTACGGTTTAGATGTTGACTTTTGAAGTATAAATTAGAGAGAGTAGATTTTATACAGAAAGAAATAAAAGAGAGGAGAATAAATAGTGTAATATAAGTAAGCAGACAGTTTTTTATAGCTGCTTTTATATGGTCTGAAAACTTGTCTGAAAATTTATTTGAAAAGTGTAACTAGATGGCATAAATTATTGCTATGAAGTATGAAGGTATTAAATATAATCAGGAAGGAGGTTGTTAGAGTGGACGATGATGAAATCGTGGAATTATTTTTGAAGAAAGATGAATCTGCAATTATTCATACTGCTGAAAAGTATGGTTGCAGATTACGTTCGATTTCGCAACGAATTACTGCAGATATTTTAACTGCTGAGGAGTGTGAAAATGATACATACTTCGAAGCATGGAATAGAATTCCACCAAATGAACCCAGAACGTATCTTATAGCATTTTTGTCAAAAATCATTCGTAATATATCTATTAATAAATGCATAGAGAAAAATCGATTGAAGCGCAGAGCATATATTGTAGAGCTATCTAGTGAAATGGAACAGTGTATTCCAGCGGTGAATGATGTTGAAAGCTATGTTGATGGAGTTGAGATAGGCAGGGTAATCAGTACATTTCTTCGCAAACAGCCTAAAGAAAAGAGAATAATTTTTATGCATAGATACTATTATTGTGATACTGTTTTGTCGATTGCAAAGCGTTTTGGACATTCGGAAAGTAAAGTGAAAATTATGCTTTATCGTATGCGAAAAGACCTTCGAGTCTATTTAACAAAGGAGGGATATTTTTTATGAATGGAAAAGAATTATTGCAAAGTATGAGTGAGATAGAAAATGATTTAATCATTCAGTCAGAATTTGAATTTCATCAAAAGAAAAAAATAATTCATGTTAAAAGAAGGATAGCAATTGCAGCGTGTTTATGTTTGTGTTTATGCGGGACAGTGCCTATATTGGCATTTGCCGGCAATGATTTTGCACATGAACTTCTTTATTCGATTTCTCCATCAATAGCTCAAAAACTTAAGCCGATTAATGTTTCGTGTGAGGATAATGGCATTGAAATGACAGTAGTTGCAGCGGAAGTAAATGGCGAAAAAACAACCATTTTGTTGTCAATGCATGATAAGATTGCTAAAAGACTAGATGAAACAACTGATCTTTTTGATAGTTATAGTATTTGCACTCCGTATGATCAAAGTGGAGGATGTTCTCTTGTTAGTTATGATGCTGGTACGAATACGGCAACATTCATGTTAACAATTGAGCAAACAGACCATATATTGCTTCCAGGTGATAAAATTACGTTTTCTGTAAATCAGTTGCTCAGCAAAAAAGAACACAATAATTTTAAAATTGAAAAAATAGATACAAACAACGTGTATTCTATAACAGAGTTTCTAGAGGAACCAGATATCAGAGGAGGTAGTGATTCGGAGTCTGAATCCATTGATGGGGATAATATGTTATTTATTAAACCTGACGAAGCAAATGCCATTATTCTCAAAAAAGGGGTAGCTGTTACTGGATATGGAATCGTAGAAGGGAAGTTGCATATTCAAGTTAGATTTAGCGATATTCTTAATACAGATAATCATGGTTATGTATATTTGAAAAACGAAGATGGAAAAGTAGTTAATTGTCAATCAAGTGTTGCATTTTGGGATCAGAGTCATGTGAATAGTTATGAGGAGTTTGTTTTTGAAGTATCTGCAGAAGAACTTGTTAACTATGAAATATGGGGAGAATTTTGGACATGTAACAATGCACCTATAGAAGGGGAATGGCAAGTTACATTTCCGGTGGAGAAAAATGAATAATAACTTTTAAATAGAATTTCTTGTATAGATAGTAGATGATTATTAGTTGATCTTGATATATAGCATATTGTTGACAATAAAATGACAATACAATCAGATGAAAACATAGCGAATTCATACAAAACAGTTCAAAAACGAACTGTTTCAAGAACGGAATACCAGAGAAACACTACAAAGCAGATAGAACTTTGCGAGTTTGAATAGTAAACAAAAAGCCGGGAAGCCGCATAAACAGCGGATTTTCCGGCTTTTGATGTGGGGCGTGATACCTTTTTGATACCTATATAGCTAAAACTGAGAATTTACTTTTGAGAGTAAATCTTTGAAAGCAGTTGTTTTATGTACTTTACTTAAAGGTTCAGAACATGTAGCAAGATAATTTAATGCGTCTACAATAAAAACATTTTTACAATGAGAACCATGAGCAGCACATAATTTTTTAAATCTCCGATTAGCTTTAGGGGTATCAAGATCCATGAGTAAAATGGGATCATCCATTAAGTTGAGCAAACATACAAGCGCCTTGTTGTCAAAATTCTTGATAAATTCTTTATAATATGGCAAAGCTCCTTCATCAACACCTTCTCTATATCCATTACCATTTCCAGAATAACAAATAACAATTGTTTTTACCCAATCGGACAATATGCTTTGAGGTATATTTCCAGATATGGGTAAAAGTGTTTTTAATTGCCGTGCCCAAGGTTCTTCATTATAAAAATTATTGATGCTATTGTGGGTGGTCATTAAGTTGGCTAAAGAATCTCGAATTTCTTGAGCAATGCTATCTTCATCTTTGTATGATAAACCGTCAACAACAAGAAGAAAATCATTGGCTTTACCTTTTCGTGTAACATCTCCATTTTTCCTAAAATAGCCAAATTTTTCTCCAATGGAATGTTTTTTTGGCTCGCTACTGAGATTCCAAACATACCTTGCGATTCCCTCAATATTAGAAGAAACATTTGTGTTAATATTGGAATCTGTATACATACCAAAAATAGTTGAAAGAAAATCTTCAATCATAACTTTGGGAAGTTCTGCAATGCTTTCTCCAATATATTTAAAGTCTGATTCGGGTATAACACTGGTGCGCATATTGTAAAGTAACTGTTTCAATTTAACAGCTTCTTCGTTTGGAGTAGCATTGATTGCATATTTTATACAATTATTTAACCAACTTAATAAATCAAATGCACTGATTTCGCTATCATTAGGATGTGCTGCACTGGAATGGTTTCTCATATAGTTTATAAATTTGAATACTTCAAAAACGTGATCGGTTATTAGCCCCATTCTATTGCATGCATGAAGTAAATCAAAATCAGAAATTTGAGAAAGGTCATCTTCAGTTCGTAAATTTTTGTAACGGTTATTTAATTCGGAACTAACTTTTAAAAAATAGTCTAAGTCAAAATTAACAATCATTTTTCTTAAACTTTTTATTGTTTCGTTCCAAAGATAGGTAACAGCTCCGTCAAATAACCCTGCGGCAACAGAGGAAAGAAAACGAGTTAGATAGGTGGCGAATTGTCTGTTTTCAACTGATATTTTTTGTATTTCTGATTCAATGGAATTAATAACAATTTGTCGTTCCTCGATAGGTGCTAAGATGCCTTCGACAGGTAAGCCTAAATTAACAAGGTAGTTAGTAAAAGGTTCATTAAAATCGCTTATAGAAGATTGAATCTCATTTTTTATTGTCGTTAAATCATTCATTATACTATATCCTTTCTTTTATGGTATTGTGGTATTTATGTTCTTCTCCATTGGTAACTGCATTTTTTGTCATCTTTTCCATTATAATCAACTTTACTACTCGTAGCAGGCCAGTTGATTTTCCATTCAAAATACTCGTCCTCTGAAATCTCTCCGCTTTTTAACTGCTCTTTCCGCAGACACCACTCCCGCATGAAATCATTGACTAATCCATACTCTAGCCACATACCCACCGGGGCATGTGCAGGCCAGTCGTCATTGTCATAGTAACGCACTGATTTATCATCAGAAGCGTTGCACTTGCCGGGATTGCGTACAAGCTGAAATAAATGGATCGTGCTACGGTCATCTTCATCAAGCCAAAGGAATGTAAGCATAATATCTTCGGCACAACCGGGAGTGACGCCAATAAAATGAATATAATTGACGTTCAGTATCTTTGCCATTTCCATTAAAGTGTTGTTTTTGGGAACACGGTAGCCGGATTCATACTGTGCGATACGAACATCAGCATTGCGTTCCTCATATCCCAATTTCAAGCCCAATTCACGCTGTGTCAAGCCCCGGAACGTGCGTATTCTCTTTATTCGTTCTCCTAATACCATAGTCATGTATCCTTTCTGAAAATTAGAGTGATTGTTTTAAAATTATCATGTTACATCTGCCCCACAACTCGTCTTTATATGCAAATACATCTTTGTCAATCTTTCTTTCAACAAATCCGACTTTTTCATAACATTGCTTCGCTGATGTGTTTTCATTGAAAACATTTAGCTGAACTGCTTTTGCACCGGTTATCTGAAAAGCGTATTGCAGAGCAAGATTCAGCATTTCTTTTCCGTAACCTTTTCCACGTTTTGTTTTATCAACAATTACAAATTTAAGAAAACCGATATTGTCTGCTGTATTGACAGAATAACAGAAGAAGCCTACTGCCTGTCCGCTGTTTTCAGTTGCTACATAAGCACTGTCCGTCCAGTCCATTGCATTTCTCTCTAATAAATCATGGAAAGATTTTCGTGTTATGGGGTAAGTCAAAAGATTTGCACACCAAAAAGCATGAGTTCTTTCGTCATCAATCCATTTTGATACATATTCGTAATCTTTGTTTGGTATATATGGTCGGATTCTCATAAATGGAATGTCCTTTCTTTAATTACAGGAGGTACACCATAATATATTCTTCTTCATTCTCCCTTACAATTTCAAAACCAATCTTTAAATACATCTTTGCCGCATAATTGTCTTTTTGAACAGAAAGAGAAACCCGGCTGTACCCATGTGATTTAAGCAGGGCAAGAATTTCTTTCATCATAGCCGTTCCAATGCCAAAGCCCCGGTATTCTTTATAAAGAGAGATTGCCAAAGAGGGCGTTTCATCATCTATATGTCCGTAATCGTTCATAATGCGAACCCAAACAGCACCGACAATCTTACCGTCAACCTCTGCTGCTAATCCCCAATCATCTTTGGATTCCCCGAAACGCTCAACATAAACCTGTAATTCGGGAGATGTAATGATGGTTTTAGGTGGAGGTTCGATACCCTCTGGAACAAAAATTGCTTCATATAGAAAATTATCCAGTAACGGATATTCCTGTTTTTGTATTTTTCGTATCGTTACGTCCATAGCTGGCCTCTCAATTCTGTATTCTCCATATATTCTAGCATAATGCAGATAATACAGCAATAAAAACTTATCAGAAATGCTAAATTTAATAAAAAAGATAAGTTTAACAAATAAGCTATTGACAATAACAGAAATGTTAAGTATAATTCAAATACAGAACTTAACAAAAACGCTAAACAAAAGGAGGGTATTGAATGAGGAATGAACTATTTGTAACTGCCGGGGAGGTAGCGCAGGAGTTGGGTGTTTCCAAACCATTTGCTTACAAATTAGTACGACAGATGAATGAGGAACTGGAAGAAAAAGGTTTTATCACAATCGCCGGACGTGTCAGCAGAAAATATTATGAAGAAAAATTCTACGGCATGGCGCAGGCGGCGAACTAAGGAGGGCGGATTATGGCGGCATATAAAGATGAACAGCGTGGAACGTGGTATGTATCGTTCCATTATTATGACTGGACGGGGAAGAACTGCCGGAAAGTCAAGAGAGGTTTCAAGACAAAAAGAGAAGCTACGGAGTGGGAACACCATTTCCGCATGAAAGAAGCGGCTGACTTGGATATGACTTTCGGGGAATTTGTGCAGGCGTATACAAGAGATATGAAGCCGAAGCTGAAGCACAATACTTGGCTGACAAAGGAGCATATCTTACGCACAAAATTGCTACCGTACTTTGAGAACAAGAAAATGTGCGATATTCGTGCAAAAGATATTATCCAGTGGCAGAATGAGCAGATTTCCTATCGTGATGAAAAAGGAAAGCCCTATGCGCCGACTTATCTGAAAACTCTGCAATCTGAATTGAGCGCATTATTTAATCATGCGGTGCGGTTTTACGAATTAAAAAGCAATCCTGTTGTCAAAGCCGGGCCGCTTGGGAAAGGGAAAGCAGAGGAAATGCTTTTTTGGACGAAAGAGGAATATCTGAAATTCATTGAAAAGGTAAAAGACAAGCCGTATTCCTATCAAGCATTTCAAATTTTATACTGGTGTGGCTTGCGTGTTGGCGAACTTTTAGCACTCACGCCGCAGGATATAGATTTTGATAACAAGGTCATTCGGATAACAAAATCTTATCAGCGGTTAGAGGGAAAAGATGTGGTAACAGACCCAAAAACACCGAAAAGCAAGCGCAATGTCAGTATGCCGGACTTTTTGTGTGAGGAATTAAAAGAGTATCTCGGCAGGCTGTACGGACTTCTCCCGACTGACCGTATCTTTCATCTGACAAAAAGTTTCCTACACCATGAAATGACGAGAGGGGCAGGGAAAGCAGGGGTAAAGCGCATTAGAATCCACGATTTAAGGCATTCGCACGTTTCGTTGTTAATCAGCATGGGATTTTCAGCGGTATCAATCGGGAACAGGGTAGGGCATGAAAGCGTGGATATTACGTTTCGATACGCCCATATGTTCCCGACAGAACAGATACAAATGGCAGAGTTGTTGAACGCAGAATTTAAGGAGGGTACAGAAGCATGAGCGGCACACACAAATATCCAACAATCAGTTTTCGCATTTCTCCCAGAGAAAGGGAAGAAATCGAAGCAAAGATTTTTGCAAGCGGCATGAAAAAGAAAGATTATTTTGTCCGTTCCTGTATTTACAATCGTGTATGTGTGGTAGGGAAGAAAGAAACAGTATATCAGATTGTGGAAAAATTACAGGAAATGCAGAGCCGTATGGAAGAACTGGCAGAGCAGATAAAAGGCGAAAAGCCGGAGGTCACTACCGAAGAAATCAGAGAATTACAGACGACATATGAGGATATGTTGAAAGCAATCCTTTGGGTATTGGACGGAGCAAAATATCTGTGGCAGGGAAGCACCAACAGAGAAGAAAAAAGCCCCGACAGCGGCAACTGTTAGGGCTGTGATAACTGGAAAACCTCTGTTATCAACCTCACAATACAAGTATAGCAGAGGTTTCTTCCAGTGACAACGATTTTTCAGAAATGGAGGGCATTATGGAAGAAACAAAAACAGAATTACAGTTGATTAAATTGTCAGAGATACAGTCGCAAGAAGTTTCTTGGCTGTGGTTTCCCTTTATCCCCTATGGCAAGTTGACAATCGTACAAGGCGATCCGGGGGACGGAAAGACAACATTTATTCTGAACATAGCGGCTAAGCTGTCTATGGGAGAAGGTTTAGACGGTGGAATGAACTTTACAGAGCCTTTGAATGTAATCTATCAGAGTGCGGAGGACGGTCTTGCCGATACGGTAAAACCCCGCTTAGAACAGGCAAAGGCAGACTGTGAGAAAATCTCGGTTATTGATGAAAAGATAAAATCCCTTTCCATGATAGATGAACGCTTGGAAGAAGCTGTTATAAAGACGGGCGCAAAGCTGCTGATTTTAGACCCGATACAAGCCTATTTGGGCGGCGGTATGGATATGAACCGTGCGAATGAAGCAAGGGACATGACAAAGAAGTTGGCGGCACTGGCAGAGAAATACCAGTGTGCGATTGTCCTTGTCGGTCACATGAATAAAGCGGCGGGAAATAAAGCGGCATACCGGGGAATGGGTTCGATAGATTTCTTTGCGGTTGCTAGAAGCGTTCTCTTAGTCGGCAGGATAGAGGGAGAAGAAAATATAAGGGCTGTGGTGCAGATTAAAAACAACCTTGCGGCGTTCGGACACCCGAAAGCATTTGCTCTGTCGGAGGACGGTTTTAGGTGGCTAGGGGATTATGAGATTACGGCTGATGAAGTGTTAGGCGGCATTGCCCCGAAAGCAAATAAAATGGAACAGGCGAAGCGTCTGCTTCGGGAACTGGCAGAAACAAACAACGCCATGCAGAGCAATGAGATTTTCAATCTAGCGGACGAACAGGGAATATCAAAACGGACACTGGAAAATGCGAAGAAGGAGTTGGGTGTCCGGGCAAAGCGGATAAACAATACATGGTATTGGGAACTGGATAAAATCAGACAGTGACGGACTGGCAGGGTAACAGCGCAACAATGCAGGGTATTAGAATTTTGCAGTCTTGAAATTGCGTTCTTGAAGATTGCAAGGTTGCAAAGATTATAGACATTGCAATGTTGCGCTGTTGGGAGAAAGCCGGAAAGCGGCGGTATCAAGGCGGCAAAAAGCCGCCCCGTCCGTTAGGACAGTATGCCCCCCGGCAGGGCGCAAAGGCACTTTTGATAAAGCGGAGCGTGTCGAAAGTGCTTTTGCGTTACTTTCGCAGAAAGTAACAAAGGCTATGCGCCGGATACGGCGCTCATTACCCGATAGGGAGAAAGGAAAATTTATTGAAGCGGACAATCAGCGTTATGACAGGGAAAGGCTCTGTCAACCATAACAGCAGAAAATTCCATGCAAAGAACACTGACCCGGAGCGGAGTTGTTTGAATGTGGAATACTGCAACGAAAATATCAAAGACGTCTACCACGAATTATTTGATGAAGCACTTGCCCGGTACAATGAGAAACAGACCAGAAGTGACCGCCGGATTGATGATTATTATGAGAAAATTTGTTCCGGCAAACAGGAGAAGCCATTCCATGAGATTATTTTGCAGATAGGCAACAAGGACGATATGGGGGCAAAGACAGAGGACGGACAGCTTGCGGCAAAAATACTTGATGAATATATGCAGGATTTTCAGCGGCGCAATCCTACGTTAAGGGTGTTTTCGGCACATCTCCACATGGACGAAGCCACGCCACATCTGCATATAGATTTTATACCTTATACGACTGGAAGCAAGCGGGGGCTTGAAACAAGGGTGTCGTTAAAAAAGGCACTGGCAGAACTCGGCTTTAAGGGCGGCACAAGGAGCGAAACAGAACGTAACCAGTGGGTAGCGGCAGAGAAAGAACAGCTTGCGGAGATTATGTTACAGCATGGCATTGAATGGGAGAAAAAGGGTACACATGAGAAGCATTTATCTGTTTTGGATTTTGAAAAGCAGGAGCGGCAAAAAGAGGTTGCGGAGCTGGAACAGACAATCTCCGGCAGTAGAGAGGAATTATCCGATATTCTTCATCAGCAGATAGCGGCAGGACAGGAAACGGAACAGATACGGAAAGAGGGCGAAGCGATCCGGCAGGAAGTATCGGAACTTACCGCAACAAATCATCTGCTGAAAGAGCAGAAGGAAACGCTGACAGAGGATAAAGAAAAGCTGTTATCCGAAAATGAGAAATTGGAGAAGCAGCAGAAAAAGTTACAGCAGGAACTTAACAAAATGGTACAGTCAAAGGAAGTCATGGAGCGCAATATACACGCCTATGATGAAGATGTGAAATGGCAGTTGGCAGAGCCGGGGGCATTGATGAGCGCAAAGAATTATCGGGATAAAAAGGCACTCCCGCTTGTGGAGAAATTGAAAGAGGTCGTTAAAAATCTGACTATCAAATGTGTACAGCTTACGGAGCAAAGCAGGAAGTTGACTGCCAAAGTGGACGGGCAACAGAAACAGATTAGCCGCTTGACGGATAAGGTCATGGAGCAGAGCGACACAATAGACCGATTGCAGGAAAAAGTGTCTGATTTGGGGCGTTTGGAGCGTCATTTAGGCAGAGAGCAGGTGCAGTCGATAGTGGAACGGTCAAAGGTGTTAGAACAGGCAGAAAGGGCAATTAAACGCCCGAAACGTGCCTTTGAAATGAGTCGATAGGAAAGGGGGATTGATAGGATATGACGGATATGGAGAAGAAAGTCATGGTGCGGCTGTGTGCAAAGATTTTGACAGAAACAGAATTATATGAAATGGATATGGAAGTGCGGAATCTGATTGATTGGATATGTGTGTCAGAGCAGATAAAGGAAAACAATAATACAATCCGTAATCTGACCGGGGAATATAAGAAGATAGAGCCGGATTGCAGGGAGGGTGTGCGGGTGCAGTTGGAGCGCATGAAAGAACTGTGCAAAGAGCGGAATAATCTGTATGAGAAGCAGAATGATTTGAAAGGGCAGAAACAGAAGATTGAGAAGTCGTTGGAGGGATAAGAAATGTGGGGCGTGGCGGTTGCTATGCTCTATATTTTTGTGGTAAATGGAGAATGAACGTGGTATAATTAAAACTGCCAATTTGGAATGTGGAGGTAATTTTAATGGATTTTATTAGGACTGATGGCAAGAATAAAGATTTTATAGAAAATTGCAGACTTCTTGACATTGATTTGGATAGACGTGTGGGGAAAAAGATAAAGAGAGATAAATACAAGAAATACAACCAATTAGATGAAATATCAGAAGCAATAGTAGTATATGAGGATAATAAAGCGGTTGGGGGCGGCGCAATTAGAAAGTATGATGATGAAAATATAGAATTAAAGAGAGTGTTTGTTCATACTGAATATCAAGGACAAGGTATAGGAAGCAAACTTGTTTCTTTGCTAATAGAATGGGCTATAGAATTGGGATATAGAAGAATGATTCTTGAAACGGGAGAGTTATTAGCTGAGTCTTGTGCTGTATATAGAAAAATGGGATTTGAAGTAATTTCCAATTATGCTCCATATGAGAATATGCCAGAATCATTGTGTATGGCAAAGGATTTGAAAGTCAGATAAATTCCTGCATTGTGAGGAAGATAGGATAATATTTTCCTTAATAATAATTTGCACATGGTGCTAGCACCATGTAAGTTAATGCAGATAAGAGAAATAGTAATGTGGCAGTTCGCAGTATCAAGCGGATTGCCACATTTTTATGGAAAAATTAGCGGTTATGTGGTAATATATAGAGGCAAAGATAAAAACACAACGCAAGGCAGTCTTGCAGAACTGGTAGGTAGTCCAGTCGCACCATTTTGGTGTAAGTAGCCCTCCCTCCTTAGGGTCGTCCGTTCTTTGTTCATTACAATCATTTTAAGGAGGAATTGTCATGGACAAAGTTTCGGGAAAGTTGACAGTATTTTTTGAGGAACCTTTTTGGGTGGGAGTGTTTGAATGTGTATCAGACGGAAAGTTATCTGTATGTAAGGTTACGTTTGGTGCAGAACCAAAAGACTATGAGATATATGATTTCGTTTTGAAAAATTACTATCGATTGCGATTTAGTCCGGCTGTGGAAACTGATGTAAAAGAAGCTGGTCGCAATCCTAAACGGGTACAACGTGAAGTACGGAAACAAATACAGAATACTGGAATAGGAACAAAATCGCAACAAGCTTTAAAATTACAGCAGGAGCAGTTGAAAACTGAACGAAAGATTGTGAGCCGGGAACAGCGGGAAGCAGAGAAACAGCGACAGTTTGAACTGAAACAGCAGAAAAGGAAGGAGAAGCATAGAGGGAGATAATGCCATTTAGTGAAGATATAAAAATTAAAGCATTGGTATCGTGTGGGAGAAAATGTTGTATTTGTCACAAATTCTGTGGAAATAATATGGAAATACATCATATAAAAGCAAAAGCAGATGGGGGAGATGATTCTTTTGGAAATGCTATACCATTATGCTTTGATTGCCATGCAGAGGTAAGACAATATGATCCTAGACATCCTAAAGGAATTAAATTTTCGGAAAAAGAACTCATTTTGCATAGAGATAACTGGTATAAAAAAATAAAACAAGAAAATCAGCAAGACAATGATAAAGTAAGTAAAGAACCAGTGAAAATGCATCATGAACAAAATTATCAACATATAATGCTTCATAAAGCAAATACTGGAAATGATATATTATTTTATTTAGAGGGTGCTTTGGGAATAGTTCACGATGAACAAGCAGAGACATTAGAAGAAGCAAAATTGCTCGGTGAATTTGTTCAGTATTTATTTGATACGATTGATATGGATTTCTTGATTGAACCTTATGATCGAGTAATGACGGCTTATAATTTATCTGAGAATTTAAAAGAATTAGACGATGCAGGCTTTTGGGTTTTTGTAGGGAAAGAGAATCGTAAAGTAACAGGGGGAGTAGGTAGTACCGAAATGTTTCCTGTATTGATAGTTCGTATTGTTAGAAAGAATAGTAATGAAATTATAAAGCATGAGTTGTAAATTTTGCGTGTAGTAATACATGGTGCTAGCACCATGTAGATATGGTAATCAAGGAGAAAATCTGTGATACCCGTATGATACCTGTTTGCTCTGAAACTGTAAATAAGGCGTAAAATATAGATATTATGGCGATAAAAACCCTTAAAAAGCAATCAAATATTTAACAATTATGTTATGGCTATAGGGAGTTTGAATAACGGACAAAAAACCTCGGATGCCCATTTTACAAGGGTTTCCGAGGTTTTGTTATGTCTGTTGGCTCTATTTTGGCTCTATTTAAGAAATTTTGATAGGTAAAAACGTCGACGGATTAAAAAATATAGGATTTGAGCAACCAAACAAAAAACATAGATATAATAAATCCGATTGTGGCACTTAGTAAAGCTGAAAGCAGTTGCTGATAAGGACGTTTTCCTTTTTCTTGTGCTTTTTCAATTTCATCTAATTGCTTTCCTTCGGTGAATGCCACAATTTCTTTGTACGTCATAATATCATTTTCTTTTTTGAACTTTTCTACTCTTAAAGCGTAATATATCATAATTAAGAAAAGAATTCCCCAAACGATATATCCACAATATCCTAAAAATACTGCCAATGGCACAGCTGCAATGACAGTTAATATTAAAAGTACTGTAAAAATAGCTCCATCACGATTAAATTTCTGTATAGCTTCTTTGCTAATTTCTTCTTTCATAGTAGTAATATCTCCTTTGATTAGTTGATCAAGAGAGATGTGAAATGTTGAACTTAACAGTAGCAGGCTATGAATATCTGGATAACTTTTATCATTTTCCCAATTAGAAATAGTTTGTCTTGTGACATATATTTTTTCTGCAAGTTCTTCCTGAGATAAATTCATATCTGTTCGATATCTTTTTATCTGTTTATACAGTTCCAATGCGCGTCCTCCTTTTTACGTGTTTTTTCTCTCGACCTAGACATATCGTATTAAATGTTAGTAAATGATTCTATCAAAATGCTTTTACATAGAGTAAATTCAATAGTCAAAGGTCTTTTACATAGTAGAATGAGAGGTTATATCTATTGTGGAAATACTTTTACAGTAATTCTGTTGGTTCCTTTTTTGACAACCATATTATCATCTACTAGATGATTTTTTATATCTTCTATGTTCTGCTCAATCTCAGTGATAGTTTCTGCATAATTATCTTCGGCACTCAATTTATTCTTGGAGTTTTCCAGATTTTCTTTTATTTGCTTTGCTTTAAGATAGGTGCAAAGTTTATTGTTGATAGCAGCGTTCTGAAAAGAAAATTTCACAGTAGAAGGGATAAACTCTCCATTTTCATCTCTTTCTGCTTCAAATTTCATATCTACTTGCTCATCTAATTTAAACAGTAAAGAAAGTACATCAGATACAGTTTCTATATCAAAATCCATGAATAGATTAATGCTGATGCCAAGAGCGTTTGTGATTTTCAGTAATTGATCCGGCTTTGGATTGCGAATACCATACTCATACTTTTTGATAGTAGCCGGATTTATGCCGGAAAGATTTCCCAACATTTCTTGTGATATTCCACGTATATTCCGATAATATTTGATTTTTTCTCCGACAGTCATAGTGTTTCTCCTTTTTGTGCTTTGTGGGTATAGAGATAGTTTAGCACATTGGGACACATTTGTGTATAAAAATTTATGAAAAATACTTGACGAACACAAATGTGTACTGTATAATACGAATTACAAGGAACACAAAAGTGTACTAAGATTAAAGAGGAAAGGAGAAATGAATATGGAGAATACGATGAAAATGTATATTACCGCAGATGAAGTTGCTGAATTACTCGGAGTATCTAGAGGGTATGCATATAAAGTTATTCGAGGACTGAATGATGAGTTGAAAGCAAAGGGATTTCGAGTGATTTCAGGGAAAGTGCCAAGAAAGTATTTTCAGGAAAAATATTATGGAATGGTTGTTTAGAAGAAAGAGGGGATGAAGATATGCCGGCAACAAGAGACGGAAAATTATGGCGCAGTCAGTTTTATTATAAAGACTGGCAGGGAGTACGCCGCAAAAAGAACAAACGAGGTTTTAAGACAAAAGGAGAAGCAGATGAATGGGAAAGAAACTTTCTTCAGCAACAGCAGAAGAATCTGGATATCAGTTTTGAGAATTTTGTAGAAATTTATTTTGCGGATATGGAGAACCGTTTACGGGAAAGCACGATTATTAATAAGCGATATGTGTTTGACTTGAAAGTAACTCCGTATTTCAAACATAAGAAAATGTGTGAAATTCAAACTTCAGATATCAGAGCATGGCAGAATGAGTTGATTAAAAAGGGATATGCTCCGACTTATCTGAAAAGTATTAACAATCAGTTGGCAGCGCTTTTTAATTATGCTGTACGCTATTATGATCTGCGTGATAATCCTTGCAGAAAAGCAGGAAGTATCGGAAAGAGCAAGGCTGATGAAATGGATTTTTGGACAAAACAGGAGTTCAAAGAGTTCTTGCCATCTATGGATAGTAAGCCTGAAGCAAGAATGGCATTCCTGCTCTTATATTGGACTGGTATGAGAATTGGAGAATTGCTTGCTTTAACTTATGAAGATATAGACTTAGAAAAACGTTGTATCACGATTAACAAGTCATATCAGCGTTTGAACGGTAAGGATATGATCACGCCGCCGAAGACTCCGAAAAGCAATCGTCAAATATCTATTCCGCCATTTTTAGCGGAAGAATTAAAAGAATATTGCAGTATGTTGTATGGAATAACGGCAAATGAAAGAATGTTTCGATTTACAAAATCATTCATGGAACATGAAATGGTTCGGGGGATAAAAGAAACAGGTGTTAGACGTATCCGTCTGCATGATTTAAGACATTCTCATGCGTCATTGTTGGTTGAAATGGGATTTCAGCCATTGGCGATTGCAGAACGGTTGGGGCATGAGAAGATTGAGACTACCTTGAACACATACTCACATTTGTATCCCAATAAACAAGCAGAATTGGCAGAGAAGTTGGAAATTGCCAATGGAGAGGAGTAGCTATGAGCGGAGTACACAAATACCCAACAATCAGTTTTCGTATTTCCCCAAGAGAGAGGGACGAAATAGAAGCAAAAATCAAAGCGAGCGGTATGCAGAAAAAAGATTATTTTGTACGTTCCTGCATTTATAACAAAGTGTGCGTAGTCGGGAAAAAAGAAGTGATATATCAACTGGTTGAGGAATTACAACTTATGCAGTACAACATTGCGGAAATCCTAAAGCAATTTGAAGAGCAGGAAATCCTGTTATCAGACGAAGGATTGGAGCAGATGAAAAATGACTGTCTGGATATGCTGAAAGCCATTATATGGATGTTAGACGGAGCAAAGTATCTTTGGCAGGGAACTGAAAAAAGTCCTGACAGCGGCAACTGTTAGGACTTACGAAAAATCGGATAACCTTTGTTATCAAGATATTTACAAAATCAGTATAACAGAGGTTCTCCGCAGAAACAACAGAATTTTTGAATGGAGGACTTTATGGAAGAACAGAAAATTGAATTAAAAATTATCAATATGGCAGATATTCAATCGCAGGAAATTGAATGGTTGTGGTATCCGTTTATCCCTTATGGGAAATTGACAATTATTCAAGGCGATCCGGGAGATGGAAAAACAACACTTGTATTGAATCTTGCAGCCAAATTATCAAAGGGTATCGGACTTGATGAAGATATGCAGGTATCAGAGCCTATGAATATTATTTATCAGACTGCCGAGGATGGATTAGCAGATACAGTTAAGCCAAGACTTGAAGTGGCAGATGCTGATTGTGAGAAAATTATGGTTATTGACGAAAGCGAAAAATCTCTTTCTATGATAGATGAACGTTTGGAACAGGCGATTGTTCAAACCAATGCACGATTACTTATTTTAGACCCGATACAAGCCTATCTGGGTGGCGGAATGGATATGAACCGGGCAAATGAAGCAAGAGATATGACTAAGAAATTAGGACTTTTAGCAGAGAAGTATAAGTGCGCGATTATCCTAATTGGTCATATGAATAAGGCTGCCGGAAACAAGGCGGCATATCGAGGAATGGGTTCGATTGACTTTTTTGCAGTAGCAAGAAGCGTTCTTTTAGTCGGCAGAATAGAGGGACAGAAAAATACAAGAGCAGTTGTGCAGATAAAGAATAACCTTTCCGCATTCGGACATTCAAAGGCATTTGAACTGACGGAAGAAGGCTTTCATTGGCTGGGCGATTATGAAATTACGGCAGACGAATTGTTGGGAGGAATCACCCCGAAAGCAAATAAAAAGGAGCGGGCAAAACAACTCATTTATGAACTGGCAGAAACAAACAGCGTGGTAAAAAGTGAGGATATTGTTAACCTTGCCGAAGAAAAAGGAATTTCAAAACGAACATTGGAAAATGCGAAAAAAGAGTTGGGTATTAAAGGAAAACGGATTGGAGAATCATGGTATTGGAAACTTGATGAAATCGTGAAACCGTAGATAAGAACGCAACAATGCAGAGTGTATAGAAATTGCAGAGACGTAAATGTAAGGTTGCAAAAACTAAAGACATTGCATTGTTGCGGAGTTGGAAAGAAGAGCGTATGAAACAAATACAGATACCGGAGCAGTTATTTATGGAACTTGTAAAATTTCATTTGCTGGATATGGAAGAAAATTTACCAAGTATAAAACAAGGATTAGAAGCGAAATTGGATGCTTTGGTAATGAGAGATTTATATTCAAAATACAAAACTGCGCCCACAGAGGAAGAACGGGAACAGGCGAGAAAAGAATATTTGGACAAACGAGGAGTGCCGGAGAAATTCCGGTGGTAATTCTTCTTTGATGATAGAAACAGGAGCGTCACACGCACCTGTAAATAACAGATAAGGCAGGAAAGGAGTGTTGCGGATGTTGAAGCAGCCGGAAAGAGAAAGCAGAAATGTGAATGCTTTATTTTATGAGATGGAGGGCAGACAGATACAAAAAATGAACAAGGTACTGGCAGACGTGGAACTGACAAAAGCAGAGGAAAAAACTCTGATATGGCTTGCCGGATGGGAAGAAAGTACCGTAGAACATCTGCTGTCAGTCATAGAAAAAGCAGCCCGAATATGGGCAGATCAAAAGGGCGGATACGCCCATAAATATAAGCGTAAGTCCGAGAAGTAATCGGATTTTGTTAAACAAAACAAGCCCTCGGCGCTTGAGAGCGAAATACACCCATCGCACAAACTTTGTTTATGCTCTGTGTATTTCGCCCTGCCGGGAGCTGTACCGCCAACAGGCGGATAAGTTCGTAAACAGGTGCCTATGCACCTACTCACAGCAAAGCTGGCGAGAGGCAGGGAAGGAGGATGCTTATAGGCAGACATTCATTTATCAGACAAAGTAAGCTGTCCGATGTGGCAGGGCGTATTGATTATATCTCCAATCCGAAACGACAGGAGTATCTCTATGAGACCTATCAGACAGAAGGGGCAACACCGGAGTTTTGGAAAAATCTTGCAAGAGAAAATCAGTTGGATTTTAAGGCGAGCGGATCGGCAGGGAAATGTATCGAAGGGCGTGAGTTTATTATTGCACTTCCCGAAAGTTTTGTTCAGTACAGGGCAGGTGATGTGGTAAGACTTTTTACGGAAACTTTCCATAAAAGATATGGTATGGAGTGTAGTGCCGCCCTTCATCATAACAAGACAAAAACGAATTATCATATCCATCTGGTATTCAGCGAACGGAAAATGTTGGAGCAGCCTGAAGTGAAGATTGCCACTCGAAATATGTTTTATGATGAGCAGGGAAAACATAGACGCACGAAAAAAGAGATTTTAGACGAGCAGGGAAATATCCGAGCAGGGTGCAGCATTATCTCGAAAGGGGAAGTTTATGAAAGTCATATCTTCACAAAAAAAGAGGAATGGTTTAAGGACAAATCATTTACTAAAGAAGTGAAGGAACTGTTTACGGATACAATTAACTGCTATGTAAAAGAAGAATCAGAAAAACTTTCTGTATTCCAGCAGGGAGGTGTTTATCTAGCAACGAAGAAAATCGGAAAGAACAATCCGAAGGCAGAGGAGATAAAGGCAGACAATGCGGCAAGGCAGGAATGGAATCGGACAGTTGATGTGGCATTAGTCGAGGGTGTTCCTGAAAAGGATATTTTGAAAATCAAGCAGGAAAAAATCACAGACAAAACCTTGCAATCTATTAGGAAACACGGTTGGCTGCCGGATATGTTCCGTCTGATTATCCGAGGTGCGAAAGACTTTTTACAGGAAGTAATTTTCAAATTTAAACTACCGCCAAAACCTGTGTCAAAGATTGATTTACAGGAGTGGAAAGATATGCAGAAGGTTATGTATGAATTGCAGAGACAGTCCATGGAGATAAAACGCACACAGCAGGATATTTCTTCTTTGAAAAAGCAACTGTCAGAGTTACGAGGGTTCTTTAAAGGCAAAGAGCGAAAATCTCTGGAAGGGCGAATTGAACTGTTAGAGGATTTGGAAAAGCGTCTGCACAGGAGTATGGAGCAGATCGTAAAACGTGAAGGGTATCCAAATGTGCAATCATTTCAGAAGGTCTATAACAAGGCAAAAAAACTGATTATGGAATACAATGAAGAACTGCGAGCATGGAAAAATCAGACGGAGCAGAAGAAAGAAAATCCGTTAGAACAGCCGAAAAAAGCAAGTGTACTGGAAAAACTACACCGCTATCAGCAGGAAGGCAGACAGCAGCCGAAACGGTCAGCTAAGAAAAAATCTATGGATAAAGAACGATAAGAAAGGTGGAAACGATTATGAAGAAAACAATATTTGAAGAAATGGGCGGCACTTATATCAGACATGGGGATTATCTTATCCCCTGTCTTACCTTGCTGGAGGAAGAAGAAAGATTTATCGGTGTATGGGGACAAAGACATAAACGCTATTTGAAAGAGAATAAGAGAGCAGTTTATATTATATTGCTTACAAGCGGCAGGCTGAATAGTTATCTTGCAGATATAGAAGAACAGGCACAGGAACGCTTTGAAAGGATTGTAGAGAAGATGAAGCAGGAGCAGGGGATTACAGAACAGTTAAAGGCAGAAAATCAGATGGAATGGGTAGGAAGAATGAATAATGTGCAAGCGTGTGCGAGGGAGAGTGTGGAGAAAGAGATTATATATGTATAAAAAGTTTGTGGCTGTATTGTCAAAAAATACGGCCACAAATTTTATGCTATTCATCTGAAATTTCAATAGTGTTATCGGAAACAATACTATCCCATATAACTTCTTCAATGGTTTGAAGGCATTCATTTGTATGTTTTTTGATGTCTTGTCCCCAAAAATGAATAACGGTATAACCAAGAAATAGGAGTTTTTTATCAGTTTCAAAATCACGGGAACGATTACGTTCAATTTTTTTTATCCAGTAATCGGGATTTTTACCTTTTTCAAGACGGAGCTTTAGAATTTCCCAATTTTTTCCATGAAAAAATTCACTATCACAAAAAATAGCGATTTTGTATTTGGTAAGAACAATATCAGGAGAGCCGGGTAAGAATTTATAGTTTTTACGATACCGATATCCTTTATGCCACAGTGCTTTTCTGAGTTGGAGTTCGATGGAGGTGTCCTTACTGTGGATTTTTTGCATATTTTTAGACACGATTTCAGGGTCACGAGACATAGATATTTTCACCACCTTTGTATAAAACATTTTAACAAGTTGAATAAAAAGATACAAGTATTAATAGCTATATAGTATGAATTATTTGATTGACGATATAAACGTTATGATTTATACTGGTGAAGTAAGAGTTGATTAAAAGACGAGGTACCCGAAATGACGATTTCTGAACAAATCAAGGTGCTGTGTGTGAGGTCAGATATTAGTGTAGCTGAGCTTGCACGGCGAATAGGGACAACACCACAGAATTTTAATGGGAAAATGAAAAGAGAGAGTTTTACCATAGCTGAACTAGAAGATATAGCAGGTGCGGTAAACAGTTCTTTTGAAAGAAAGTTCGTATTAAAAAACGGAGAGAAAATTTAATGCATAAAAATATAAAACAGAATGATTATAGTAGATATGCTGCTAATAGAGATGTTATTTCTTTGTTTTCTGGAGCAATGGGGTTAGATATTGGACTGGGAAAAGCAGGTTTAAATATAGTGATTGGACAAGATTTTGATGTAGCGTGCGTGAAAACTATGAAAGCTAATGGCCATAAGGTTTTGGGTGGGGATATTAGAAAAATACAGCCACAACAACTGCTAGATATGACAGGATTATCAGTAGGAGAACCATTTTTGATTTGTGGGGGACCGCCATGCCAGCCTTTTTCAACTGCAGGAAAAAGATTGGGGATAAATGATCCTAGAGGAAGTTTATTTATGGATTTTATTCGTATGATAGATTACATACGACCTCGATTTTTTGTAATGGAAAATGTAAAAGGAATTATGTCATCACCGTTAAAACACGTACCTTTATCTGAAAGGGATGAAAGTGACCCTAAACAAAAGTTAGGTACAGTGCTTGACGTAATTCTATCTGAATTTGACAAATTAGGATATAAAACGGTATATGGAGTACTTGATGCTGTAAACTATGGCGTTCCGCAGTTTAGAGAGAGATTTGTATTAATTGGGAGTCGTGATGATGAAGAAATATTTCTGCCAATTCCAACACATTTTCAGATGCATCAAGATAAGAAATATCAATGGCAGACAGTTAGAAGCGCAATAGAAGATTTGGAATTTAAGAATGGAGAATGTGCAACATTGAGTGAAGAAAGGTTGAAATTCTTGAAAATGGTTCCAGAAGGTGGAAATTGGCGAGATTTGCCAGAGGATATTATTCCTATTGCAATGGGAGGGGCATATAAATCAGGGGGAGGAAAAGTTGGATTTTATAGAAGACTATCATATGACCAGCCTTCACCAACAGTAGTTACTTCCCCGGTTCAGAAGGCAACGATGATGTGCCATCCGACACAGAATAGGCCGTTAAGTGTAAAAGAGTATGCAAGAATTCAGCAATTTCCTGATAACTGGGTATTTATTGGGACAACAGCGGCAAAATACCGTCAAATAGGTAATGCTGTTCCGGTAGGATTAGCTGAAGCTATTGGGAAAACAGTACTTTCTGTAGCTGATAATACAGCTGTGGTTCAAACAAAACGCTTTAGAGGTACAAATGTACATAATAAAATTAGAAATGCAATAGAATTGGGAGGAAGTTTATATGCCGTTAAATAATTTATATGATGAACAGGCGGTGATTCAGGCGATTGCATCTGCATTGGAAACATTTTATGGAACGTTAATTGAAAAGATAGATGGATTAAATATCCAGAAGGTAATGAGACGAAAAAATCCGTATTTATATCGTGCAAAAGCTATGCAGAGTGCAAATGAAATTGTGGATTCAGTACTTACCGCATTTGTAAGTTCAAGTGAAGAGACCATTTTTGGTAATTGTTTTTTTGAACCGATTGCTATTGCTGCAAGTGGCGGGAACAAAGCATTGGCAGAAGGTATTGATATTATGATTCAGAATAATGAGACTAATACAATTTCTGCAATTGCTGTTAAAAGTGGGCCGTCCGTATTCAATGCAGACAGTAAAAAACGTCAGGAGCAGAATTTTACAGCTGCTTCTAAATTGGCACAGCAAGCAAAAGCAAGATATGAAGCATATATCGGCTATTGTTATGGAAAAAAGAAAGAATCCGGCAGAGGAAAGCCTAAAATGTATCAGGAACTGGCTGGGAAACGTTTTTGGGCGGAATTAACCGGAGACGAGGAATTTTATATAAAGATTATTGGATATATGGGAACTATGCCAGAAAAGTATGTTGCTGATTATAAAGAAAGCTATAACAGAGCAGCCAATAGGTTAGTTAGAGAGTTCGCAAATAGTTTCTGCCGGGAAGATGGAAGTATAGATTGGGAGAAATTGGTGGAATTTAATTCGGGAGATTGATTATTTACAGGAGGAGCACAAAATGTGCGGTATTTAGAATGAAAAAGATAAAACTGTATTCCTTTTTTTCAGGATGTGGATTGTTAGATTTAGGTATGGAAGAGGCGGGATTTGATATTGCGATGGTTTCTGAAAAGTATGAACCATTCCTTGAAGCATATAAATATTCGCGAAAAAAGATGAAAATAAAGGAACCAGAACATGGGTACTTCAATGATGATATATGTGATTATTTAGAAGAAAATTCAAAACTAGATGTTCTTATTGAAAATGACAAAAAAGATAGCATAATTGGATTTATTGGTGGGCCTCCATGTCCTGATTTTTCAACCGCTGGAAAAAATAAAGGAATTAATGGCGACAATGGTAAGTTATCAAAAACATATTTTGAACTCATTTGCAAAGAAAAACCCGATTTTTTTATTTTTGAAAATGTAAAAGGCTTATGGCGAACAAAAAAACATAAAGAATTTTATGATAAGATGTACAATAAGATGAAAAAACAAGGATATTACTTATTGGATAAATTATTGAATTCTTTAGAATATGGCGTACCACAGGAACGCGAGCGTGTCATAATGATTGGTATAAAGGTTAGAAATCAAAAGGATAAAGATCAACTAAAAGATATTGTGAAAAATTTCAATTGGGGAATACGAGAGTATAATGTTTTAGAAACGATTCGTAATATTGATTGGCCTGATACGGAGCCTTTTAGAGAAAATTCCGTGACACAACCACCACAGGATATTATAAAAGAATTAACAATACAATATTGGTTTGATAAAAATGATGTAGAGAATCATCCTAATTCCGAAAACTTTTTTCAACCCAAGGCGGGATTGGCAAGAATGCAAACTATTGAAGAAGGAGACGTTTCGAGAAAATCATTTAAGCGTTTGCATAGATGGAGGTATTCTCCTACTGCTGCATATGGAAACAATGAAGTACATTTGCATCCATATAAAGTAAGGAGATTAAGCATTGCAGAAGTATTGGCAATTCAATCGGTGCCTCCTGAATTTGAACTTCCATCAAATATGTCTTTGACTGATATGTTTAAAACAGTTGGAAATGGTGTACCTGTTTTAATGGCGGCAAAATTTGGACGAGAATTGAAACCATTATTGGAGATGTATTTTAAAGATACGAGGGATAATACTATATGATATATACAGAGGATGACATAAAGAAGGATTTATTAAAAACAAATGTAAAAGAATTCTATATGAAATATTTGCTACGTGCTGATAATTGGTATTTTGAAAGAATATTAAATATCGATGAGAAAGATATTATTCATGCAGTTGATGATTTTAAAATGTTGGTGAGTGATGCTTTTGATATTGGATTTAATAATACAGTTATGGTTGGAAGTGCAAAGCTAGGAATGAGTCTTTCACCAGAAAAATTTCTTAAGCATTTTACTGACGAAGGAGATAATCCGTCAGATATTGATATAGCTATCATATCTACACAATTATTTGATTATTTTTGGCGACTGTTTAGAATGTCGTATAATATTACAAATAAAAAGTATTATCGTTATATATCTAGGGGAATATATAGAGGCTATATTTCAGATACTGATTTATTAAATATTGAAGAATGTCGTGTTGAGTGGATAAAAAAGAGTAATGCTGCTACCAAAAGTCTACAACGTGATATGTATTTTAAGCATGAGATTCACTATAGAATATATCGAGATTGGAAAGATTTAGAAGAATATCATATACAATCTATTGAACAATTGAAAGGAGATTTAAACGGGTATGGCCAATAAATTTTCGAGAAACACAATGAAAATAACACAAATTTATAATGGATTTAAAGATGAAGAATTGGTTGTGGATAAAACATATCAACGTAAAAAAGTTTGGGGAGATAAGGATAATATAAGATTGATTGAAACTATTTTGTTGGATTTGGTCATTCCTGAAATATTTATGTGGGATTATGATACGGATCCTAATACGGGGAAGACGATTACACATATAGTGGATGGGCAACAAAGGATTAATGCTATCTTTGAGTATATTGCAGGAAAATATAAATTACAAAAAAAACATTTAATTGATGAGGAGATAAAGAAGAAATATGCAGACAGATATTTTTATGAACTAGATGATGATACAAAAAAAGCAATTTGGTCATATGAAATGTCAATAGTAAATTTGGATAAGCATTTTTCAAAGGATGAAGTGAGGAATATGTTTTATAGACTTAATTTGACAGATTATAGTCTTAATGAACAGGAAAAAAGAAAAAGTTGGGACAGCGAATTTGGAAAAGTATCTGAACAATTGGCTAATGAAATTTTTTGGCAAGATTACAAAATATTCAGTACCGCTGATGTTAGAAGAATGAGAGATGTAGAATATTGTAGTAGTATTCTCTTATTGGCAAGAGAAGGTATACTTGATCAAACGAAAGGGGATAGATTGGATCAAATATATAGAGAACTTGGAGAAGAATATGTGGATTCAAAAGAGGATATAGAAAAAGTTCATAATGCAATGGAGTTAATTAAAATTATTACAGAAGATAAAACAAACGGATTCGTAAATAAAAAAATCCAGATGTATACTCTTTTTTGTGTTATGTTTGATTTCTCTGAAAAAAAGATTTCTATATCACAAGATATGGTGGAAAAGCTAAAGATATTTATACAATGTTATACGCTTTTTAAAAATGAATATGAGATTGAGTCTGAATCAACAGAGGAACAAAGAACAATTGAATATTTAAAAAAATATAAGCTTGCGTCTTCAGAAGGAGTTAATAAAATTGGAAATAGGATGATTCGTTTTGAAGTTTTGAAAAAAGTTTTATTGCAAACAGATGGAATAGAAACAGATATTTTTGAAAAAACAGCAAGAAAAATGGAGAAGATGAATAGCAGTGAAGAAGAGACTGATGGATAATCTTTTGTTGTGTGAAATATAGATACATTTAGGAATGTAGGTTTATTGTTGGTAGTCTTTGGTAATTCATCTTCGCAAAAACTTGGTTAGATGGCGTTTAACGTTGTTTTTCATGTAGTTAAGACAAATAAAAAGAATGGATCTAAGATTGCAAAGGATAGTGTTTCATGGCTCTATTTTGGCTCTAATAATTTGGTGCGAGAAAAATACCAAATAAAATTCAGAGAATATGAATAGAAAACAACACAAATGTGTACTAAAAAGCACATGGATTATCCTATCCGCACCCGAGTTTGAATAATCCACGCAATCATAAAACACCAGTATTTATGCGGGGTTCAAACAAATTTGCTTAGCATCTGGCAACAAAATGGCAACATTTTGTAGTTATTCGGCGAATAAAAATTTTATTTCATAACGTATATAAAGAAACCTTACTGATTTTCAGAAGTAAAAAACTGAATATCGGTAAGGTTTTCTTTTTTCTTATTTTTCTTTTTTAGTCAATTCTTTTACGAGGTAATCACTCAGTTCCTGAGAGGGTACCTTGGCACGTTTCTGGTAAGTATCCAGTTCCGGGTACTTATATCTCCATTCATCATATTCTTCCTTGCTGATTTCACCGTTTTCCAGTTTGTCAGCTTGTTCCATCCATGCACGAAGCATTTCATCGACAGATGAGCCGGGAGCAGATATGGAAGAGTCAAGGCAGAGATGAGGTTGTCCATCTACATTTTTTACCTTCAGACCATACATATCTTCCAGTGCAAATAGTGTATGCATCAGACCTATGTGAGTATCAATATCTGGAACTGTTAAGGCATGAGTATTGATATCAAAGATCTGAGACATTTGTTTTACAAGATCAATCTTAGGAACTCTGGCTTCAGATTCATACTGAGCCATGCGGACATCTGAGGTTTTTCCTTTGAATCCCAGTTGTTCTCCGAGTTGTTTTTGTGTCATGCCGATACGGTTACGAAAAAATTTGATACGTTGTCCGATTGCCATTTTTGTTTGCCTCCTTATAGTGGTCATTCGTGTTGCCATAATTAATTGTGAAGAAAATAAAACAATTCTGTTTAGGTTCAGTATAGCATGAGCAATTTTAGATAGCAAGAAGAACTTAAACAAAAAAATTTAATATTCTTATAAAACTGCTTGACTTAAATTAAAATGTTTAGTATCATGCAAATGTAACGACTTAAACAAATTACGTTAAGACAGAGAGGAGAGATGCGATGTGACGAACAGAACTTTTATGACAGTAGAAGAAGTTGCAGCGGAACTGGGAGTTTCCAAGTCTTATGCTTATAAGATTGTCAAACAGCTAAATGAAGAATTACAGAAGCTGGGTTATCTTACGGTAGCTGGCAGAGTAAACACCAATTATTTCCGCAAAAAAGTATGTTACAGCGAAGTGTAAGAGAGAGGAGAATTTGTATGAGTATTTACAAAGATAATGTCACTGGGAAGTGGCGAGTGGTTTATCGGTATACCGACTGGACAGGGAAAACGAAACAGACTTCAAAACGAGGATTTCCTACGAAGCGAGAAGCGCAGATGTGGGAACACGAACAAATGTTAAAGCATGATGCAAAACTGGATATGACTTTCGCAAGTTTTTATGAAATCTATGTAGAAGATAAAAAGGAACGAATCCGGGATAACACATGGGGAACTAAGAATAATATTGCCAGAACAAAAATTCTTCCATACTTTGGGGAGAGAAAGATTGCAGAAATTGAACCAAAAGATGTGATTGCATGGCAGAATCATTTGCTTGCATTTAAGAGAGCGAATGGAAAAGGGTATTCTGCTTCATATCTGCGGAAAATCCACAGCCAGTTAAGTGCCATTTTCAATCATGCGGTTGATTTTTATCATTTGCCTTCTAATCCGGCACAGAAAGCTGGAAATATAGCAATAGAGGAATATAAGGAAATGTTGTTCTGGACGAAAGAAGAGTATTTGAAATTTGCAGATGTGATGATGGATAAACCAGTTTCTTACTACGCTTTTGAAATGCTTTACTGGTGTGGTATCCGTGAAGGAGAGTTGCTTGCCCTGACACCAGCGGATTTTGACTTTACAACGCATACACTACGA
>OLQM01000615.1_pt1 | contig 41205 bp, 51 predicted proteins | sample 1673161 | NCBI WGS metagenome assembly OLQM01 (sample SAMEA3136761, study PRJEB25190) | human gut metagenome | reverse complement strand
TCATAGACTTCATAGCATCGCTCTATCCAACTCACCTATTTCACCTCTCTTTCCAACTCCTCTACACTTTGCATGTTTTCTCCTATATTGAATACTTTATAATCATAAGACTTGATCTCCTTGACCATCGTGCAGTCTTCCGGACGGATAAATTCTATAATTCCTTTTTCTTTCATCACCGGTCGCCAAAGACGGACACTCATTTTTCTGTCTTTACTTTCGTCGGGGTAGGTAATTCCATGAACCATGACTCCCAGAGGTAATGACGGAAGATTATCATAAGCCCCCTTGCCCTCTCCGAACACACATGGCTCTATGTACCCCTGGCATTCTCTTGTTCCCAGGAAAATATCTCTTCTTCCTCCCCGCTCCAGCATTCGTTTCGCCATAAAGAAATGTTTGTTTTCATTTCTGTCTTTAGCTAAATCACTTCTGTTTTCATTCCACTCAAAGTGAGCTTTTACCTGGTATTTTATTTTTTATTTATTTGCATTTGTTCGCAAGTGTTCAAAACGTTGATAAAACCTCATTTTTTAGGTTTTGAAACCAATTACTTTGTTTGCCATTGTTCACATTTGTTTGGATTATTTTTGACGGATTTTTGACGAAAAAAAGAGCGGCTTAACCGCTCTCATTTGTTTTTATTTTTTAGTTTTCTTTGCTGCACCTCAAGTTGTATTGATGTTCTGCTTCCATTTCTTTTTGATATTGCTTTCTGTCGGCAATTTCAAGATTAATTTGACTTTTTATTTCGTCCATTGTCATCGGCTCTTCCGTCGTGAACGATATAATATTTTCGTCATGATATTCGTTCCACTCGTTAACGTTTGGGATATACTCGCTATATACCGTATCTGTTTCCGGATCGTATGCAATCTGCGTGTGTCCGTTCCACCCGTTAAGACCTTTCGTTTCTCCTGCTGCCCTTTTAACGCCTCTATACTTTTTCATTTTGTTTCCCTCCTTAATTTTTTCAGAAATTCTTTCACTTTTTCATATTCCGCATCGGTCATCTTGACCGAGCGTACCCGGGCACCCGGAGGCAATTTCCTTTTCGCTCCGGCTCCCTTACGCCTGCCTCCCCAGTTCGGGGAGGTGTTCTTTTTTGTCGTTTCTTCCAACCTTAACCCTCCTTGTGCATCATTCTTTCTTCTGCCCACTGGATTCTTGCTTCCTTCGTGGTCATGTAGCGGTTATCAATCCAGTAGTGTGCTTCTGTGTGTCCGAGCAGCCATTCACAGAATTTTTTAGCGACTTCTTCGCTTGGCTTTCCAGTGTTGAGTTCCATGATTCTGTTTGCTTTTTCGACGTATTTTTTTCTGATGTCGAGTGCCCACAGTATCTGTTTTTCAGAGCCTTCGAGTTCCGGCAATCCATTTTCTACAGCTGCTTTTGTCTCTTCTGCGATTTTTGCCTTTTTGCATTCGTCGCACATTCCGTATCTTTCCAATCTTGCGATTTCTCTTTCTCTGAGTTCGCCTTTTCCCCACAGGTCAACCGTTACCTTGTGTCCGCATCTCATTGTTACTTCGTACTTCATTTTGAGTTCCTCCTTATGGATTAAAATAACTTGTTTTGGGCTCTCGCCCTTTCTTGATTATAGTATAGTTTAATCAAGTTGAATTGTCAATACTTTTTCAAGAGATTTATTATAATTGTTTTTTATAACACGCAATAGAAAAAGAGCAGAGATTTCTCTCTGCTCAATTCCCGCAATTATCATTATTGCAATGATAGTCGCATTTTCCAAGTTATTTTTATCCACAGGGTTTCCCCTGACACTTTTATTATACCATTGATTTTTTGAGTTGCAAGTACCAAAAAAGCCAGTAATTATCGTTGTTTTTGATTTAGCGACCTGCTTTTTCAAAAGTCATTTTATGGCCAAGTATCCCAATCCAATGGAAACGGCTATCCATAGATTTCTTTGTCTTGCCTTGATTTTAATTTTCTTTTCCGCCTCTTGCTCGTACTCGTCGTAGGATTTCTTGATTCTCTCTAATGAGTTCTCTGTCTGTTCGTTCGATTCTTTCAACTTCTCGATTAATTCGTTCGCTGTGTCTAACTGCTCTCTCTGTTCGGTCAATAACTTTTCTTTCTTCTCGTTGTTTTCCAATAACTGTTTCGAGTTGTTTTCCAGTGTTGCCAGCTCTGATTCGTAAATCGTGAATGCTTGTTCTGCCTGCACAAAGGAAAAACACGGCAACGATAAAAACAACGATAAACACGAATAAAACAATAGTTTCTTTCCTATCATTCATAAATTCTCCTTATACCATATGGCTTTGCCCCGGAGCGTGTCACCACCACTGCCCCAGTCGTCGCCGTTGCTTAATATCTGCAAGTCCCAACGGCAGTCCGGATCGCCACTATACAATCCGTAGCCGTCAATGTCGGCTGCCTCTCCATGAGTCATAAAATGCTCCTCATCAATGGGAATTTCAAATACTTCCGCAATTACAGACATCATTCGTGCCATTGTTTCTATCTGTGCATCCGTCGGCGGATAATCGCCTAAATCATCAGGCGTGCCGTCATAACAACAACACATCGCAATGGCAATACTTCCCGTGTTCCGTCTGTACGTTGCACGCGGGACATTATCGATTGACCTTGTATAGATAATTTCGCCATCGCCGTCAATGCAGAAATGGTAATCATCGAACGACGTGAAGTATTGCCCTGCTGTCCAGTGTAAGTATGTTCTCACTGGCCAATTAAATTGATAAAAATAATCACGCTTGCTCTGCAATTCGTTTCTGAAAATCGCAATATTCATATTCCCACTCGTTTCTTGACCTTATCATTGACCAACACGAGAAACTTGCCCATTGTTACATTTCCGCCGTCACGCATATTCTCAAGGATTGATAAGAACTCTGCGCCTGACAGATATAACCACGCAAATTTCATCAAAATCGGTGTTCCGGTGAATTCATCTGCGAGCCATGCTGCAAAAGTGGCCACCAAGTAAGTCAGAACCTTGTCACAGAACGGCTTTCGCATATGACGGCTGATGATAATTCTTTTTCCCCAAGCCGCCGGAATCGCAAGCCACTTATCAAGCATGGATATTCTTTCAGGACTTGCTCCCAATTCTATGAGCCACTGATAAGACAGTGCTGCCCATTTCGTCAATAGGTCAAGCAGAACAAGCAAAATAAAAAGACCCATGACCTGTACGGGTCTAAGTCCTATTAGCCACATGGCAGCACTTCCTATCGCCGCAAATATCGACTTTATGTACCAATTTTCAAGCAACGACACAATCGCTCCCTCTATCATTTCAATAATTTCACACATAATTCTCTCCAATAAAAAAGCACCCCTGCGAGTGCTAAACATCTTCCGTTAAATAAGTAAAGAATGTTTGGAATTCTTTGCCCTGCGATATTTCGCAACTAGATGGATAATGAAATTTTAATCCTCCGCTCGTTTTTAGTAAAAACCGTATTGAATTTCCAATATTTCCTTGTACGGGTGAATTAAAAAACAATTCGTTAACAGGTTTTGGCAGTCCAGTTATCAAAGTATCTAATGCCCCGTTTGGTACTGATTTATGAATAGAGAATGACACCTGTACTGCGTGTCCTATTTGATAGCAATAAAAATCACTTACATAATCTGTATTTATCGTTGCATTGATTTTTTTGAGTGTCTGTTTCTTCTCACACTCGTTGACTTTTTTATTGGTAGCATAATCACCCTTTGCTTGATATTTCCTGTCACTTTCGGCTTTCGTATAGACTTCACTCTTTGTGTAGACATCAGCTTTTTCGGCCTTTCCCATAAGTGCATTTTCTACCGTGCCTTTATCTGCTTTGGTAGATATTTCGGTAATAATAGTGCCTATCTTGTCTTTGTTAGTCGTTAGTGCGGTAGCAATTTCCCCCAAAGTGTCTAATGCTTCAGGTGCTGTACCGACTACATGTTGTATTCTTCCGTCTACATACTCCGTGCTTGCAAGTCCTATTAGTGATTCTTTCTTTGCATAATTCGTAAGTTTGTTATCTACTTCCGTTGTTTTTGCATAATCAGTTAATTTTTGATTTGTAGAATCGTTCGATTTTGCGTTATCTTCTATGCTCTCTTGTAACCGTTCAAGATTGTTCATGACGTAGTCTACCCAACCGTCGTTTTGCTTGTTGGATAACGCCGTGTTTTTGCCGTATGCTCCAGCAGAGATGATGTTGTCGTTCTCGTCTCTAATTTCAGCGTGCTGGAATGTCTGTTTTCTCATAGATTGCTCCTCAATATCCTGTTATATCAATAAATAAAATACAAGTTGACCGCATAACCCCCGACGGAAAATCTATCGGCGGGGCAAACAACGCATTATCTGCAAGCCACTCCGACTTAATTATATTGTCTGCTCTCCAATTTAATTTAAGTGAACTTCTCGTTGCTACTTGCGGTGTCCACATTACGGATTCGTGCATGGAAAACATAACCGCAGCCGCTTTTTTACATGGAAATTCAGTCTCCGGCATTGTTACTTTTAATGCTTCCTCTTCTTGTAATAGTTCTGTTTTAAGGTAACTGCCGACAACTCTCATATATAAACTTTTGCTGTTAAATACAAGTTCTTTTGTGTCAGGATCCCAAATAAATAAACCTGCACCCGTTGTGTCATAACTTTGCTCTTCGGTAAATATATAAACCGTAACGTATTTTTTAACATCTGACGGCGTTAAGGGTACGGTTCTTAGTGTATGAATCATTAATATCATTCTCCCTTTTTTCGCTTGTGCCGTTATATAATACTCAGGATTACTGCAAAAAACTGCGGGAATATAATTCATATTGAAATCAAGATAATAATATGCATATTTCCAATTATCCCCCGCATTTACAACGTTTATTTTGTCAGGTAATTCTAACACCTTTAAAAGTCTTAAGTTTTTGTATTTATTATTAATAATAATTTTTTTATTGTTATTGTAAATTTTTAAGAAATTAATAAGTGCCATAATAAACCCTCTGTACTTTGCTCTTGTCAAAATCCATACGATAAGCCCAGCTGATTTGATTTCCTTTTATTTCCAGTGTTAGTGGTGTGGCTTTTTCCCCTTCAGGAACAAAAAACACAAACAAATTGTCGTTATTTTCAATGTATACCGTTCTGCCCCCTGTAGGCGTGTCTGCAATAAAACTGCCAAGAATTCGTGTGAGTGAGTCGGTAATATCCAGTACCACCCCCTTTTCTGGATGATAGATTCTTAGTCCTACGGTCATTCTCTCAACACCCCCAATGCAATAACCCTGAAATTGTTTTCGTCAAATATTTCAAGCAAGTCAGGTTTCAAGGCCATTCTCGCCCCCTCTGCACTTCCGATTGTCATTTTATCTGTAGTGACTGCTCCCGATTTTATTTTTTCTGTAGTTATCGATTCCGCCGCTATTTTATCTGCGGTAATGGATTTTGCCGACAACATTCTATTGACGATGACATTGTTATCAAATAAGGTATCGCCTGTGACGTGTACGAATTTCCCGTCTATAGTAATTGTTTCAGGGCAAATATTGATTTGACTGATTAAGTTCTTTTTGTCTGCTTTCCCGTCAAGCTGTTTTGTCACTCTTAGATTGATAGTATCGTCTAATTGTGTGATACGGCTGTTTACGCCTGCGAGTTTATTATTTACATTCTGCGTGATGACGTCTGATAGCTGTGCGACTTGTGATTCTACATCGCCTTTGATTTTTTGTTCGTAGACTTCCTCTACTCCGCTTGCGATTCGTTCATCTATCTTTCCGACTTCGTTTTCAAGCCGTGTTAGTCCTAACTTTTCTTTGTCTATCATTTCATCAGGAATAGTAGCCTTGACAGTAACCCTGCTCGATTCTGATTGCTCGCCCTCGCCGAAAATGTCGTAAAAAGCAACTGGCACATCGTAGATTCCCGCCTCGCAAGAATGGAAATAGCTATTGTTGACTGTCTTGACCGTCTGCAAGTCGCCCGTACCGTCGATGTAGATTGCCATACCGATTGCTCCGCTCGGTATCGGCTCTGCAATGACTCCGAATCCTCTGACGGAGGCTTTCAGTTTCGGCGGTTTCGGCTTTTTCGGTGGCAGCTTATTATATTCGAGTGTCGCGGGAGCGGAGTATTTTCCAATTGCTGACCTTGCGAATAAGTACAGTTTCCCTTTGCGTTCCGTCAATGACAGGATTGCAGACAAATTATTTGTTCTTGCCAGCAAGTTCTCTGATTCTTCCCCAGCGTTGGAATCACGACGAATTTCATAGAATGCGATGTCTGTATTGGTGACTTCTTTCCAGCTTGCCGTTGCTGTCGTTCCAAATTCGATAGAAAATCCGTCAGGCGTGTTCGGCGTTTCGGTCTTAAGTGCTACAAGTATCTTGATTTGCGGCGAGCTGTCAGGACTTGTGACTTCCCCGAACGTGTCTTTGGTGCATACGGCTATCAGGTAAGTGTCACCGACTACCGCTTGAGGAATCACGACTTGATTCTTGCCACTTCCCCCATATATCCACTCCCCCTGAAAACCGATTTCTGAAACAGGAACGTCTTTCATTTTTGCAACGGATACAGACTGTCCGTTGCTTGTTTTGTACCATACGTCGCCCTGTAAATATGTTTGCAGTTCCGGCGGTGTCCATTTTACGACAACATCATATCTTGTCACGCCGTCTGCAAGCTCTCTGTAACGATTGTAAGCCGTGATGTCGGTAACAGGCGGTATAAAATATCGCTGCAGCTTATACTCATAGGCTTTGACGTCAGACAGGTCCTGTTCTCCCGCTCCGAATATGTTCTTCGAGACGAATTTCAGGTAGATTTTCTTGCCGATGTCATTCTTTGCGAATGGCAATTTTAATAAATAATTATCCAATCGAACGAATGATTCTCCGGTCGTGTGTTTTGCCTTGACGGTGTTGTATTGCCCCCGTACAAGTCCCTCAAGTAAGTAAGTGCCGTCGTTTTGAAGTGTCGCCGTTGTATAGGATAAACACTCTCCGGCAATCCAACAGATTGTGTTTCCGCGCTCGGCATCTTCAGGCTTTCCGCTTAGGAGTTGGCCGTTGCATGTGACCTTGATTTTGTCCTCGCTGTATGCCTTGACCTCTCCTAATCTCGATGAATTATTTATGTCCCCGGCATGGACGTAATGTTCATTATCGTCGGATAAGTAGACGCTGCAGCCGCCCCAGTTCTGCTCTTTGCCTTTGGCGGCTATCCACAGTTCCAATCCGTCTTTGGTCATGTCCGCCGGAGGCTGGAATATAACCGGTGCTGTATCACAAGCGGTGTCGTTCATGTTGATGTACGGTCTGTCGGTTTCATGAACGTCGTATTGCGCCGGTTCATAGTCACCGTCCGGCATCGAGATTGCCCTAAACAGTAATAGTCCGTCTTGGTCTTCCGTTACCTCGCTTATGACGGCTACTTGTTTTTCCATTCCGGAATATTCGTCGGTTAATGTGACTAAATCCCCGACTTCAAGCCGACAAAAGCACCAATCAAGCTTGAATGTGTATCTGTTCCTGCCATAGAAATTGATCCGTGCGATTTGTTCTGCAATTTTGACGGCTCTTTCTTTCGTATATATGTAATTGGCAGCAAATACGCCTGCTTGTCTGCTTCCATATTTCTTGATGTCATCAGTGAATTGGTAAGTCACGGTTTCTTTTTCATAACCATTGGAGCGGTTAATGAATTCTACCGGGAATTGATTGTAGTTCTCTGACCCGTCTTTCCGTTCGTATCTGACAAGCTCCCCCTCTGATTGAGGGATAAAATCATCAGATGTCAGGTCATAGATAATCTGCTTGTTCGGCATCCAGTTTCCGACGGGTCTGTCGGCAAGCGGAATAATCTTGAATTGGTCATTCGACCAAAATACATAAGCATTCGTGAGTTCTGCAATTTCATTGACAATATCTCTTGCGGTTTTTGTCTTTTCGTCCGGCGGCGTTGAAATTAAGATGTCTGCTTCCCTGCAGTACTGTCGGTAATTGTCTAATCCTTGAATTTCAACATCTTTCAATCCTGCTTTATCGAGTACGTATCTGATGTAGTCCGCCGGATTGACATCAATTCCGTCACCGGTGTCAAGTAATTTACCCTTGACTTCAAAATTATAAGACGGGAACGCTCCCGAATCGCCGAGGTCGACAACGCCTGCCACATAGGCAAGTCCGGAATAAGCGAGTGCCTTGTTAGGATGTTTCCCCTGTGTGTATGCCCACGGCTGTTGGTCTTGTGTCCCCCGAAACAACGTCATCTGTATTTTTTCGTTCGGATACCTGTATATATCTTTGCCGACCCATACACGACTAACGCCGTTAATTTCTCCCTCACAGAGTCCCAAAATAGCCGCCACGGTGTAAGTATAAGTAATGTTGACGTGTTTCGAGCCGCCGCCTTTGCCTGCTCTTTGGACTTCTTTATGTTCGTGTGCTGTGAAATCGTCATAATAGATGATGTTTCCTGCAATTCTGACTGTCCCCAATACTTCCGGAACTGCCGAGCCGTATTCTGCAGTGGAAACTGTGAATTCACTGATTTTGTTTGCCCTTGTTGTGGTCGTATGTCCTCTGAAAAAACCCATTACTTCACCCCCTTGAATCTGTAAATTGCTCTAAGCCTTGAGTTTCCCTTGCCGTCATAGAGCATGGATTCATTCGTTCCTGTCATGATAACGCCTTGACCGACAACGGCATGAATGATTTTATCCTCGCCGATGTAGATTCCTGCATGAGAAATACAACGCCCGAATTGGTACAGGAAGAAATCCCCCGGCATCGGCTTTTTTACTTTCCGGCAATACTGTTTCACATACGACAGAAACCACTCCTCAGAGTGATGTAAGTGCCATTCGTTTGAGTACGGCTTGATGATAATGTCCCCCGATTTGATAAGTTCTGCTTCTTCTAAGCAAGCTATCAGGAGCATTCCGCAGTCTACGCCTACGCCTTTGACCTTTGCCATATTGACGTGCGGAGTCCCCAGCCATGTATAGGCCGCTTTTGCAATCTTTTCTCCGCCGGTCATAACAACACTTCTTTCTGCGGTATGAACGGAGCAATCAAGACTGTATCGCTTTTGTCCGTACTGGATACTACGTTGTTCTCGTTCGTCACGTATGCACCCTGCGGATAGTATTTCCGCAATGGAAATTCCACGTTAAGACCTTGTGTTTTTGCCTTAATGGACAATTCCAGCTTGATACCGCCTGCAGACTTGACCTCTACGTTTCCACCGAATAGGGAAACAACGCCTAATATTGATTTGTCTCGGAAGAAACAACGTTTCAGATACATTCTTGCCCTGTCAAGTTTCCCCTCATGTGCGGCCTTTAATATCGGCAATCCCTCGATTTTGTCGTTCTTGTCTGCATGAATGGTCACTGTCATGGTATCCACGACTACGCGTGAATGTAAGTTGACCTGCTGCCTTTTAATCATCAAGTCGTTATGTCTATAAGTTTTACCGTCGCATGTGATGTCTATATCGGTGTCTGCATAGTAATATTTGTTTCCGTTAAACAATACCAGCTCGTATAGGTCACATGACGTGATTTGTTTTTCTCTATTGAGATATTTTTCCAGTGCTGCGTCTACTGTTTTCATCTTGCACTCACCATCTTAAAAGTTTTTGAATCATTGAGGTTTACGAATATGTTTTGTATTTCCATTTCATCCTGTGCGAATCTGACTTTCCAGTAATATGTGTAGTCAGCCGTCACTTTTGAGCTTGCTGCCGGTGATATAGAAAACTTAATCATGCCATTGGTAATAGAGTATGTCCCGCTTGACTGCTTCGCCCCGTCTATATAGACAGTCACATTCTCGATATAGTCAACGGGCTCTGCGTATCCGCCGATTCTCATAACCGCTTGATACACGCCCGGAGTTATCATCGGGAGTTGTACGCCTTTTTCTTCAAAATCTTCCGGGTCAAGCCACAGAAACGGTTCGTAATTTCCCTTGAGGAGTGCTGCGAATCCCATTAGTTCGTTGGCTTCCTCTCTTGTAAGATGTAGGAGCTTGGCAGAGATTATCCATTGCGGATAGAGTTGATTGGTCATTGACCTTGCTTTCCCGCTTCCTGACATCTGTATCCTTGTGTTCCACTTTTGCTTTTTCGTGCTTGTGAAACTGAATTTCTTGAGTTTTGGGAATTTACGCATTACCATACCCCACTTTCTGTCGCAAAGTTTCGTGTGTTTTCGAACAGTTCCTGCTTAATTTCCGACAGTCCGCCACGCTTGAGGAAGTCACGGAAAGAACTTGCGTCGACTGCCGAAACGGACAGATTCACGCTGTTATTACCGCCGGAAACGACATCGCCTACAGAACCGCCCTCGGAGAACTGAGGAACGGCGCCCGCGTTCATAGCGTTCAGCGTTCCAATACCGATACGGTCTACTGCCGATGACCGCAGTACATATTCCCCATTAGAAAGCATGGCGGGAATGGAATCGCTCGTTCCGGTGCCCGCACCGGTGATGTATCCGCCTGTTGCTTTCTTTTGAATACCGAATACGGTCTTATTGGCCATGTCGGCGGGTGTCATGCCGCTTGCGAGTGTCGGGAATGCGGAGTAAATCGCAAACACGCCTAACCATTCAGAGAGAATCGAGACCGCATTGTTAATCAATCCGCGGACGAAATCTGCGAGCGCCTCGCTTGCCGACTTGTTGCCTTTGATGAAATCGGCCATTGCAGAACCCATAGATTGACCGACTTGTGTGCAGTATTCCTGTGTCTTCTTTGCCCATTGGTCGGCTACGGATAATTGCTGAATTTCCGCTTGCGACGCTTCCGCGAGTGTCGTTTTATACTGTTCTGCGAACTCCGCCAGTGTCTGCCCTTTGAGTGCCAGCTCCTCTGCGAGCGCATCGGGTGTCATCTGCAAAAGCTTGGCCATGTTATTAAGCTGTTCGCCCTCGTCAGGATTGGCCACTGCTACGTCGATGTCCTGTAAGCTTTCTTTCAGCGTTTCTTTGATTTTGTCTATCTTTTGTTTAGCTTCATCTTCCGTGCCTAAAATCTGGTCAATAAGATTTTTTGTGTCTTCCTGATTTTCTTTGAGATTAAATTGGAACTGCTGTGCTTTGACTTTCGCCTCATAGAGCCTGTTCTCTGCGGTTACTTGGTCATTGATGGCTTTGATGACGTCTTTTCTTGTTTCTTCGTCGTTTATCCTCTTGGCAACTTCTAATTCGTTCTCCCAGCCTTTCATGAGTTGGGAATGTGCATCAGACAATGCCTGTAAAGATATTCTGTTTTCTTCTTGTCTTTTCTGCTCGCCGACGAGCATATTCACATTGGCTTTCGCCAGTTCCAGTGTAGACTTTGCAAGTGCCTGTTTCTGCTTGTCGGCATCAGTGTATTTTTTAATGAGCGCATCAATTCTGCGCTCTTCTTCGCGTTCTGCCTGCGACGGTTTCGAGCTTCCACCGGCTTTGCTTCCGCCGCCACCGCCTCCACCTCCGGCTCTTCCTGTACTCTTGCGTTGCGTTTTGACGAAGTTATTCTCCCGGGAGCCTTCGGTCTTGGCGCCCGTTCCGAAAGTGGATGCCCAGCCTGCATCTATTCCTGCGGATATTGTCTGCCCGAGGCTATGTAGAATCTTCGAGAGAATGTTCCATATCTGAGCCAACGGCGAGAGTATCGGCGCCAATGCATCGGCAATCCTGCTTCCGATACTTTTGAAACCCTCATACATATTGTGTGCTGCAATGATAACGAGTTTTATTGCATTGATGATGATTTCAAGCGCATCGCCGACGATTGACAACGCGAAACTTGCTACTTCTCCGAAATCGCTGAATATGCTGACCCCGTCATCTCTGACCATTGACAATAAATCTTCGGTAAAATCCATTAATAACTGGATAATTTCGGACTGGTCGAAAGCATTCATGATTCCGAGTCCGATTTCTTCGCAACATGCTCCGAGATTTCCTGTGATGTCTCCCCACTGGTCAATGATATTTTGCTTTGACTTAGCCATTGACCCGTCGAATTCGTGCATGTAGCCTGTCAATGCCTGAATAGCCGTTTGAGAATCCATTGTGCCATCTTCTACGGCCTGCATGGCTTCATCGCCTGTCATTCCGAGGGACTCGAAAGCCTTATTCAGGTCAAGGCCTGCGGTTTTCATAGCGATTAGCTGACGACTGGATACTTCGCCCGTTGCTTGCAGTCTCGAGATGGCGTCTACCATCTGTTGCGCTTCCGTTGCGCCTTTGCCGAGTCCTGCGGCCGCATCTCCACACAGACGAATCAGGTCTGCCGCATTGGCCGCCGAGTAGCCGAGACCCATGAGCTGATTCTGCATCTGCTCTAATTGCCCCGGGTCAAATGTCGAATCTCTTGTGAGGTCGTTAAATATACGATAAGACGTGACCGCATCGTCCACGCTGTTTTTCATCGCGCCAAAATGTGCGACGGTCTGCTGTGCGCCTGCTCCTGCACTGGCAATTCCCACTGTCATTGCGCCTAACGCGACAACGACGCCGCCGATTATAGCGGTTGCCAGTCCTGACAGTCCACCTGTAAGAGCCATCAACGCTGTGGAGAATCCGCCTGCACTGCCTGTTCCTTCAAGGAATTTTGCAGCAAGTGTCCCTACGGAGCTTCCGGCGGTGTCTGCACCTTTTGAAATGCTGTTAAATCCTTTTAAGGTGTCATTAATTGACTTGTTGTATTGCGAGTTGACCTGTTTCTGCTCGTTGATGGACTGCTGCAGTCTGCGCATCGCTGAGGCTTGTTCGTCGGTCGCTTTTGTCCCGCTCGCCGTCGCTTTTTCAAGGTCTTTCAACTCTTTCTGCATAGCCTTGACGGACTGCTGACCTTCTGCCAGTGCGGTATTAAGTTTTTTCAGGCCTTCGTCGTGCGCTTCGGCTGTTATATTAATCTTTGCTTCTGCCATATCATCTCACCGCCCTTAAATCTTGATTTCTTGCTCTAAATATCTATCTACACATCCGGCGTAATAGTCTTCTATCGCCTTCTTGTTGTTTCCAAAGTAATCTCCTCTTGCAGGATATTTTGTGCCTTTCATGCCTTTTCTTTTTCCACTTGCTCTGATAGCACGGCCGAAAGCGCCTGTGTTATACCAGCGAGCGAAGTAGTTCGCATAAATCGTAGTGTCTATCGCATTAACGCCGATTGTGTATTTACCACGAATGAACATGCCCTGCGTCAGTTTTTTACCACCGAAAGCCGTTTTCGGGTGCGTTCTTGCTATGAATAATCTCGTATCTGTCCTTGCCCGTTCTGTTGCCCGGATGACGGCTTCATAAAAGCCTTTGTCCGATAATTCCTGTATTTTTACAGTCAATTCTTCAAATGTCATGTCTTATCCCTTGTATGGGAAAAAAGTCCGCCGGAAAGCACCGACGGACTCTGCCCATTATGTATTAACCTTTAAACCCTGTTTTTCTTTCAGGAGCACCCACGCATGTTGCGGAAAGCGACTTCTGAATCAGGTCTTCGGATTCTGCTGTTTTCTCCCACGAAGAGGGAATCGCAGTGACAACCGTGTATTCTTTGGTGTCCAAGTCCACAATAGCGAACTGGAGCGCCTTTTTCTCAGCGGTGATGTCATCGTTATAAACGAATTCCTCAATAGCCGCCTGCGCCTCGTTGTCACGTTGAAATACTACGTCTGCGGATAGCTCCAAAGACTTGGAAGTGACCGCACCGCTTGCCCAGTATCCCGTATCTTTGGTCTGCACGGTGGAAACTTCGGTACTGAGAGAGATTGTGTGACTTGTCAGTCCGCCGAGCAGTGTCCATTTCGGGAGTGCTGCCGTTGCGGCCTCGCCGTAATTCAAATAAATGACTTCTCTTTTACCGCTGACGCCTGTTCCGGCATCAAATTGCGGATATTTTTCTTTTGCAATTGTTATACCTGCCATTTTTATTTCCTTTCTTTTAACTGTCCAACTCTGAAAATCACTGATGTTGACCCGCTTTGCCAGACCCCGTTGTCCGAATACATCGGAAGATTCAGCCTCATCGTCCCCACATTCATGGAAATAAGCGCGAATCCCTCGCTATTAAGCGTTTTTTGGAGTAATTCCCAGCCTACGTCACTGCTTAGGTAATTGAGCAATTGCTCAAGCTTCTGTGCAACGACTTTGCGGCCTTTGTAATTGCTATAGACTTCGAGATTAATCGACGTGTCCCATGTGGCCATGTCTTTATTTGCAACACAGTCTGCATTGGCCGCTCCGAATATCCCGTAAGCAAATTCTGCCTGTTTTTTGAAATAGTCCTCTATTTCTTCAATCGGGACTGCGGAATCAAACCATTCGAGTTGCCCTTTCTTGCTAAGAGCGTTGTATATCGCCTTGCTGACTGCATAGAACGGTAGCTTGTAATTCATATGATTCCACCTCCCGCGTTGACGGCGGTTGCCGTAACTTGAATGAAATATGGTCTGCTTTCATCGATGAGCTTGACTTCGTTAATCAAATATGTGTAATCGCGGTATTGGAGTCGCCATGACGTGTCGATAGGCTCGTGGATTTCACGGAATACGAAATATCTCGTATCCGCCGTGACGTAGTCGCCTACAAACGGCTGCCGCGACTGGTCTTTTTGCTCGCACATAGCGAATAATTCGATGACCGGTTCATACGTCGTTTCCGACAACCCGCCGAGTTCGTCACGTTTCGGTTTTGACGGCCTCATCAGTGTTATCTTGTGGATAAATCTTCCTGGATTTCGTTTGAACATATTTCCCCCTTAAAACAATATTGTGGTAACCGGTGGCGGAGGTGTTCCACCGGCCACCACCAAGAAAGGGAGCTATTAAGCGCCCTGTTTAACGACTGCAAATGCCTTATCGTAAGTGTTAATGTCTTGGAATCTGCAAACGGCACGAACGAGAACGGAGTTGCGGGTGAACCCTGCGGATTCATCGGCCATAACTTCGAGTTCCGGATATGCAATGTGATACATAGCACGGAAGTCGCCGACAAGTACGGTGTTTGCCGCAAGTTCATCATCTTCAACAACGATGACCGGACGTCCTTCGATTTCGCGGATTGTTGCGTTGTTGGCATCGCGGACAAGCAAATATCTGTCCTGCTTATCAGCTACGACTGCGAGTGCAGCAAAGGTAGACTGATTCATGACTACGGTTGCGTTTCCGCCTGCGTCGAGCGGAAGGGAAATAACTGCCTGTTTAATAGCGTCAAGGCCGACCTTGCTTGCCAGTGCTGTAACACTCTTGGAATTAGCACCTTTAGCAGCTTCTGCGAGGATAGATTTATTAACGTCTTTCAGGTATACACGGTTGAAAAGATTTCCGATAATGGAAACAACATCGGTGTTAGCGTCCATAAGCAGTTCACGGGAAACGGGGATAATTGCGCCTTTGGAAGCAAGGCTGAATTTAGCAGAACCGAATACTGCTTTCTTTTCGGAAATTTCATTGTTTTCATCGAAATTAACGAGTTCGAGTTTCTGACCATAGTCGATTGTCGGTACAGAGCCTGCTCTTGTGGAAACGGGAACGGTTGTCGCTACGTTGCGCAAATCGTTATTAATTCCGTTGTTTTCCTTCAAGGCAAGGAGTTCTTCCGGAATGAGTGCGCCGCCGTCTGCGGTGACTGCTCCGTTGTTTCCTTTGGCTGCGTTGAATACCTGCATTGTTTCTTCGTTCTGAATTCCCATCAGGTAGTTTTTGAGTGCTTTGTTGAATACTTTTCTGTCCATTGTATTTTCTCCTTTGTTTGCAATCTTGTTTTTTGATTCGATTTCTACTTGTGCTGTGTACTGTTCGATTTTATCGTACAGTTCGGTCTGCAATTCCTGCGAGACTTCCGATTTCTGCTCGATAAGGCCATTAATCTTGTCTCGCAGCTCTTTGACCTCGTTTTTTAGCTCTAAGCTTTTTAACATTCCTTTTCCTTTCTTTCATAAAAAAAGACCGCCAATAATCGGCTGTCTCGGTGTCGATACTTCCTGTGATTTGATTGTTTTGTCGGTAAGCTGTCAGTTTCTTATAAGTCGGTGCTTTCCGCCCGTAAGCTCCCCGATAAGTCGGTAAAGCGCAGTTGATAATAAACAAGTCCTCGAGCTGTTCCCGTCTCCGTAAATAGCCGTCAAACATGGCGTCAATTTCCGCAACGGTCATTTCTCCAAACTGCTTAGGTGTCAGGTTCAGTTCCCCAAGTGCGATTTTCTCGAGCTGTTCGAGTAGTTGATAGGCTGTTGTGTAGGCTATTCCTTTTTGGTCGCCAGCACCGCGTTGATTTTTTTTTGACCGCCGATTATACCCGACTTAACAACGGCGTTCAAAATGCTTGTTACAAGCGTTTCGTATCCCGGGTCGTCTACTGCCTCAAGGAAGAGCGCTTGAATCTCTTCTTCGGTTAACTCATGACCACCACCGATTATTGCCCACTTGAATAAGGTGTATATATCCTTGATTTTTGCTTCTTGGATTCGTGCGATAACCTTCATCAACCCTTGATTCATCTCTTCTTCGAGTTCGAATATCGTTGAAATTGGAAATGACAGATTATACTGTTTCTTTCCGATTTTCATTTTTACGACTTTATCCAATACCATTTTCTCCCTCCTTTCCGCCCTCGTTGTCTGCACTGTCCCCGAGAGTGCCAGTCCCGCCACGCTGTGTGAGCTTGTCGGCGTTCGGGTCGGCGCTCCTCGGATAAGTGATTGACGCGCGGGCTTCGTTTGCTGTCAATATCCCAGCTCCTGTGTAAGCACTAAGCACACTTGCTTTTGCTTGTGCATCAAGAAAATCAAAGACATCGTTTGATGTTTTGAATCTGTATCCCTTTACACTTTGCTTTTCTGTAAGCAGTTTTACAGTTAATTCTATGCTGTACCGCTTGATTATCGGTATAATCGTGTGATTGTAAAACGACATCTGCTGATTGGTGGAAAATGTTGCCATTCCTGCGCCACCGACAATGTTAAGCATAGCCAGCGGAATTCCAAAGAAACTGCTGATTGCTTGTGAATTCGTCGTTTTTAAGGTGTCAAAATACGACTTGATATCATTGCTTATGTTCTGCGCACTCATACCCGCCGGGAGCGGTAATATCGTGTTGTCCGCACTCCTCAGCATTTCCTTTACGCCGTCTTGCAGCAGTTTCTGCTTCTCTCTGGACAAGTCAGATGTATAGGAAAGAACAATGGTACCGCTGAAACCGTTTTCTACTGACGTTCTAAGTGCCGATTCTACTTCTGCATTGCTACGGAGCGTGGACATTAAAACATCGATAGCCGGAACGCCGACAATCCCATTTCGTGAGAATGATTTCAGATGCAGCACTTCTTCCGGTAGGAATAAGAAATTCTCACCACTGACGGTGTCTTTGTATTCATAGATGATTTTTCTCTTGCCCTCTAAAATGTTTGCGTTGTCCCAATAGACACGCATTCCGGCGGGGTCAAGTGGTATCAATCGGTCGAGAGCAGTCGTTTTCTCGTCGAAATGGATATAAGCATAGGCGTTCCCATGACCTAATCTCATTTTCTCCATATATTCCCAAAAATCGTATGCCGAGATTCCCGGATACGGTTCGAGGTTCAATGCACGGTAATATTTCGCCGCAAGTCCGCCCGCCTCATCGTTGCCCTTTGCATACAGTCCCCATTCGTTCTGAGCGATTTGTCGCGCCAGTATCTCTATACACGTTGAATAGATGAGGTCACCATTGGCGTCTACGTTGATTCGCCGCCCTTGACCAACGGGGAATATCTGCGTTCTCGTGTTCGGTTGTCGCCACACGCTACCCCTGAAGTAGTTTTTCAAAGTTTCAAACATCAGATTCCTCCTGCTCTAATTAGCAAGTCCTTGAGCTTGTCACTGACTTTGTAGTCCTCTTTCTTCTTTTCTTCCTGTTCTTTCTCTTCTTCCGGTTGTTCTTCGGTTTCCTCTTCTTCCAGTTGCTCCTCTTCTTGTTTCGGTTCTTCTTCGGCTTCTTCCGGTTGTTCTTCTTCCTCTTTTTCTTCGTCAGGCTTCTTCTCTTCTTCGTCTTTTGCTTCCGGTTCTTCTTCTTGTTCTGCTTTCAGTTTCTTGTTTTCCTTAACGAGATTAGCCAATGAGGAGTAAGCACAGAGAGCGTAGTCTTTCTTAAGGTCAACCAATTCGGCATTGGTAAAAATCTTTGCGACTTCTTCGCCTGTGAGCCACACATCGCCCTCTTCGATTTGTGCAATTAAGGAATCATCTGTCGAATTTTCGCTGATGATGTTATGTAAGATGTTATCGATAGCCTCCATTGCTTTTATGTCCTGCTCCAATGTTTTCTTATTTCCACTGGAAACAGTCCAGCAGTTATGCAACATAATAAGGCTGTTTTTATCGATTTCAATTTTGTCACAAGCCAGCGCAATGACTCCCGCAATGGATGCCGCCATGACTTCTACATGAGCCGTAACCTGTACTTTTGCTTTTTGTATAGCGTTTACTACATTCAAGCCTGCGAATACATCGCCGCCGGGTGAATTGATGTATAAATCAATATCTGCCACTGCCGATTCGATTAATTTGACGATACTTTCTGTGTCGTTGATTTCTCCTGTGATTCTGATTTCCATGATTATTTATCCTTTCTGTATAACTGTAATTGAGTAATCATCGCTCTTGCCGAGTAGTCCATTTCAGGCTTGCCCGTGAACATACCCTCTCGTTGGTCATAAGCTCCGGGTGTCCAATAAGTGAGAACCCACATATCACATTTCCCTGCGAAAATCTGATTTTTTCTATACAGTTCATCGTAATCATCGATTGCGTCTTTCAAATAGTTGTATCCCTGTTTAATGATTCGTTCTATAAAACTGTCATCATCTGCATAAGGGATTCTCAAGTATTCCCGGACTTGTTCGGCCGTAATCATTACATCACTCCTTTATTTCTTAAATCATCGAGCCAATCATCGACAAGGTCATCGGCTGTCGGTGTATCATTGTTAAAATCAATGAACGGAGCGATAAACCCCGTGATTCCAGCATCGAGCGGATCAATTCTTATATTGCTGTCTGCCCGTAAGCTGATTTTCTCCACCGAGTAAAATCCAGTATTATTCCGTACCAATAGTGCATTGGTCACTGCTTTTTCGAATATGTCCTCATGTCCCTTTTGATACGCCATGATACCGTCTTTGAAATATTGACTGAATGATTCTATGTACTGGCTTAACGCCTTCGGACTTTGATTTTGCAATATGAAGGTATCGCACATGTCCGCCAGTTTCTCTTGAATCCCTGCGATATTGTACGGGTCGGCAGCAATCGTGACGAAATGCAGGTCATGTTCATCTCTTATCTGCTTTAATTGCTGATAAATCTGATTGGTATCGATATTCTCTCCGCCTGCTCCATTGCATAAAAATAGTTCAGTATCGATATAGTCTTGATAACTGAACTTGTCTTTTTCTATGTGATTTTGCAGTTTATTTGACGGCATCCATGAAATGGTCTTAAAGAACAATCTCGGGTGGTCGTAAGCCTTTCCATACTGTAAGAGCCTGCCTTTTTTGTTCTCGCCAACGAATGTACATAGAAAAGCACTTGACAAGTCAAGGGTCTGCGACAAGTCCATTCCTATGTACCAATCTTTGTATCCTTTTTCTATGACGTCATCAAAGCTATAAGAAACGCCACAAGCTTTTAACTGGTCATATGTACATATACTGCGGTCACCGGCGGAATACCATGTATTGCATTGCTTGGTCACGAAAGACTGCAGGGCAAATCCCTTTTCCGCGGTGGCTTCCTTTGCCTTTTGCATATACTTCCGCTTGATGTGTTCTTTAATCGTGAATCCGTCACTCTCGAATAGTAAAACAGGATTGGCTTTCCCCCATACATTGATTTTGGTATAGTCTTTTGCCTTAACTTCATCGTCATCAGGTTCAGTCAAAAATAGAAACAAGTTATCAGGCAGGTCATTTTCATATAACATCTTTCGGAGCGTGAGCCATTTTTTGTGATTGTCCCCGCCAATTTCGAACTGCGCTGTACTCATGGTAACCAGCAATGAATCTTTGAAGTGTGCTTGCCCGTCTTGTATTGTTTTCGTGATAATTTCATCACATAGCATTTCTTCGTCGATGACTGCTACTTTGTTCGTGTAGCCGTCAAGTGTCTTTTTACTTGCTCCGCCGGTACGAAACATTTCTATCCGGTTACCAGTAAACTTATTCTTTGCCCAGCAAGCTGTCCGATTCACGTTTGAAAATGTTTCCGCCAGTCTTTGGTCATTATCAATGAATTTACAGAACTCGTTGAAACATATCGTCGCATTTTGGCCTTTGCAACTCGCCAATACGATTAATTCATTACGGAATTTACTCATTCCGGCTAAATAATGAAGCACTGCCGACAATAGGAATGATTTCCCGTTTCTTCTTGCCACATAGAGATTGGAAGTATTAACTAAATATCGGCCGTCTTGATACCGTAAGCCGAATATCCCGCACATGATGAATTTCTGTGCCGGATAGAGTTTCAGCCTTTTCGGTCTGCCGTCCTCGTCTATATAAGTGAGCATGCTTAGAAACTGGAATAATCGTTGCATTGCTTTTTTAGCAAATCGGTATTTCCCGGAGTTATACATATCAATGAATCGTTTGAAACATCGAAACTCCGATTCTCCGACTAAATCCATGTCTGCACGTTTCGTCAATGCTTTGTAATAGTCGCCGATAAATTCGTTCAATTCCGCCGGAACGGTTATCAATTTGAGTTCATCTTCAACTATCATGGAATCTCCTCGTAAACTCTTCTTTTCCTTTTTCTATGCGTGCAATAGCCTCTGCCCGTTTCCCGCCGTCATACCACTTGTGAATTTCTTCGTGGCTCGCATGAATAACGGGAATCAGATTATCAACATCGAGGAACAGGTCAGGATTTTCGTCACGTTCTACGATGTGATGTATATAGGCAGGTTTGCAAGCTCTGACAATGCCCACGCCCATTAGCCATATGTCGTATCCGAGATATTTGTTTATTACTTCTTGTCTGCAACGCTGCCAAACTCTTGAATGGTATCTTTTCAGGTTCTCGTTTTCTTTCAGCTTTCGTCTTTGATAGGCGACTGATATTTTCGTGTGGCACTTTTGGCACCGCTCGCCCTCGTAAAGTTCATGGCAACGATTGCAACGCTTAAAAATCGCCATCGTCTTTCGCCTCATTGAAAACTTTGGTGAACGGGTTACCATAATCTGCCAGTTCGTCTTTTATTTCGTCAAATTTCAACACTTTGTACAGATTTAAGGTCAACTTATTGATTCTTTCGTATATCTTGATTTTGTCCTCGAGTACGTCAGAAGTCATCTTCCCGATGCCGTTCGTGATTTCAATACTGACCTCTTCCGACAACACGACGAATCTACAGTACTGCATGATTAACTCGGCGTTTATCTGTGTTATCGATTCACACTGATGTTTCATCGTCCATATGTATTTATTCAGTTTTTTTATCGCACGATTTCTGGCAGATTCTGTCATTTTGTCCTCATTTTTTCTAAAATCACGATGAGAAAAGAAGAAAATTATTCCGTCGATACGACGTAGACGGGGTCTGAATTCTCAAACATACCCCATAGGTATACAGATAAATTTTATTTTTTGCATGAAAAAACCGCCCAGTTACGGACGGTTTCTTGCACATGGCTTTGTGCATACTTCTACAATACTATTATAGCACTTTTAAAAGTGACATTTAGTGACATCTTTCGGAAATCAACCGGAACGCCTCATCTCTGAGCCGGATGCAGTGGCGCTTATCGTAGTGATGTTCACGCGCAATCCTTTCCCAGCTTGCGCAGCGGATGTATCTGTCAAGTAAGATTGATTGTTTCTCTTCGTTACTGACCATAGCGATGTACTTGTAGGCTTGACTCCTCTTGTCTGCTAATGAGTTATATAACTTGATTAACTGTTCGTGTTGACTCTTGAGTTTCTCCTCTATCTTGATGAGGATATCAGACAGGTCGGATGCATGGCTGCCTGATACAGGCTCTTTGTCGTATCTGCACGCTGACAGTCCTGACAGGTCTAAGCGGTACTGTTCGATAATCGCCCGTAAAGATTGTATCTTATTCCCGTCACTCCTCAGCCCTTCAAAAAAATCTCTTATCTCTCTTTCCTTTTTCCGGACTTCCTCAGATATATTGTTTTTCGCTCCCTCATAGGTAGGATCCCCGTGAAAATAATGATTCGGTCTCATTCCTTCTGCCATTCTTTCTCCTTTAGCATTTCAGCCTTGACGAATATAGTCCACCTTGTACTTGCTCTTTGGTCACCAAGAATCGGTTTATACGGGGATAGCTTTATGACTTTGGCAAATGGTATCTGAGTAGAGTTCCACTTAAACATAAGTATTCCATCGTTTTTTAATACTCTGAAACACTCGGCAAATGCTTTCTCTATCCAACTCTCCCATTCCTCCGGCAGCTTCCCGTACTTAATATTAAGCCATGACGTTTTCCCTGCCCGAATCATATGTGGTGGGTCGAAAATAACAACGTCAAACATCTCATCTGCAAAATCCATATTTGTTACGTTTCCAACATGATTCGGTTCTATTCTTATTTTTCTTCCTCCGGAATATTCTTTCACCCCTGCGCGGATATCCTGAAACGTCACGAAAGGCAGCTCCTTCTCGTACCAAAACATTTTTGCTCCGCAGCATGCATCCAGTATTTTCATTTTTTACCTCATTATTATATTTATTTGCTTTTCAGCAACTCATTCATTCTTTCAATGACTTTTTCTTTGTTGTCTTCTGCCTCTTCTTCCGTCTTGAAATAGTTTCCTGTAATAAGCATAGCTATATCGAAATCTTTGCCGTACCAGTAGACGTAGTCAACGCCGTCATAAATAGCGTTCCCGTTATCATCAAGTCTCATTTGTACATAAAAATATGGTTCTTCTTTTCTAGGGAATAACGGCTTTTTCTTGAATTTGAAACTCTGAAAGTCGCTAATAATAGATTTCCAGAATCCCGATTCACAAAAATTGCCATTCATTTTATGGGTAAACCCGTTTTCTTCAAATTTACATGCCCATTGTTCTCCGCCGATTTTGCAGACACTAAACTCTTCGCCGATATCAACGCCGATTTCTTCTCTCAACGCCATCAGGATTTTTTGCTCCAGTGTATCTACTTTTGATTTTTCTTTTGTTTTTTCTTTTGTTTCTTCTATCTTTCTTAAAAACTCAGAATCAACGTACCAGCAATGACCATTTTGACCATTCCAAGTTCCATAATGTCCGCCAATAAAATCGTCGAATTCTATTCCTATCATATATTTTTCAATTGACTTTACTGTTCCCCTCATACCAACCTTTAGAGAAACTTCATCATTAGTATCAACATAAATAACTTCTATCCTATCGCCAATTTTCAGTTCATTCATTCTTCGTCCCTCACTTCCTGAATTTCTACATATACACCCTCACGGATTCCATATCCTTTCACTTCGTGTGTTTCCACTATCTGACAGTCATCGTACCAGTATCCTACCGTGGTCATACAATCCTTAAACGCTTTACCGAGGTTGTCCAAGTCAGGCTTGGTAATCTTCGGTTGTCCTGCCCGCTTCTCGTCTTGGAATACCCATTGTAGGTCTAATATCACTGCTCCCTCGATAGGAGTGCTTGGCTTGTGTCTTTCCAGCAGTGCGATGTACAGGCTTTCAATTTCTTTCAGTTCCGGCGGAGTATACAGCACCGCCTTTCCGTTTCGGACTGCCAGCTTCTTGGCCTGAAATGTTTTCGTCGGAATCTTCATCGGTAGAAAAAATTTCTTCACATTTGTCGTTTCCATTCTTGCGTCTCCTATCTTGTTAAATAATAACCTGATTATTTATAACTTGCTACATCTCTAAAAAGAAATTCCTTTTTCATGGATAGGTGAGGGGTAGGGTGTGTGGGAAATTCAAACCCACACCCTATCCCCCTATCCATACAGGGAAATACCTGTATATATAAACTGGTTTTTCCCTGAGGATTAGAAATTGATTAGAGGGATTATTTCTTGAAAATATAATTGCCCTGTATGGTAAATTTTCCGTTTGCCTTGAGGTCATTTCTGATTGTCTTTTCTCCTACATCGAAATACTCTGCGAATTCTTTCAACGTGATGTCGTGCTTTCCGTTTTCCGTCAAGTCGTTATATACGATTTCTAATTGCCCTTGCCTGTCTTTCTTAACGGCTGTTTTGATTTTATTGCCAAGCTCTCTGCCTTTCTGCCGGACATCTTCAAGGCTGCCTTCTTCTACGGCGAACCGCAGCACTCCACTTTTGTCTTTTAAGTGGATAGGATAATCAAACCATATATTGACGGGGTCAAAGCTTGGAAACTCACGGAGCGTCCCGGCGATTCTCCATGCTGTTGCCGGAGTGTGTCCGGTGCTTTTGTCGGTCTCCTTCTCCAGCTGTGAACGTTCATCTTTCACGTTCAACTGAATCATGTCGAGGATGGCATCGGGGTCTCGAGCGAACACGCCTGAACCGCTCGCTCTGTCCATTGCTCTTTTCATGCCCTGCCCGCCTTTTGAGTGGTGGTGGCAGTATATGACCGCGCAATTGAGTTCGTTGCAGACTTTGTCAAACTGATTACAGAATTTCGCCATCTGATCCGCTGAATTTTCATCGCCTGTAATGACCTTATATATCGGGTCAATGACAATGGCAATGTAATTCTTTTTATTGGCACGCCTTATCAGTTTAGGTGCGAGCTTGTCCATAGGAATGGCCTTGCCTCGCAAATTCCATATATCGATATTGCCGATGTTATCCGGCGGTAAGTCTAAGGCGGTGTACACATCTTTGAAACGGTGTAAGCAGCTTGCCCTATCCAATTCGAGGTTCACATACATGACTCGTCCCTGAGTGCATTGGAAATTCCCGAGCCACTCTGTCCCCTCTGCAATAGCCACGCACAATTGGATAAGTGCGAATGACTTTCCCGCTTTTGACGAGCCTGCGAGTAGCATTTTATGTCCCTGCCGTAAAACATTATTGATAAGTGGCGGTGACAGTTCCGGCAGATTGTCCCATACCGAGTTAAGACCTTCCGGTTCAGGTAAATCATCATTGACGGTTTCTATCCATTCTTTCCATTCTTGATAGCTCGCCTTTCCGGTGTTCGTTGCAATCAGCCATTGTTTCCTTTTCCCCCGGAGGATTCCCGGAAGCCTTGAAAGCCTTGACGGGTTTCGGTCGGCCACGTCAACCTGTAAGCCGTTTTGATTGCAGACTTTATATAGGTAGTCAACTCTTCGCCGGTATTCTTCATAGTTTCCGGCATCCACCCTGACGATTGCATGAATGGACTTGTTCCCGCTGTGAACCATTGCTACGATAGGCAGTTCCATTTGCTCCATGATTGACTTCTGCTTGCCCGGTGGCAGGTGGTCAGATTCTACCAGTGCATAGCGGAATTCCGCCACATTTTCGTTTTTTACGCCGTTTCCGTCGAGCGGATTAAATCTGATCCATGCGCCCGCCTTCCGGTCGTAATCTTCAAAAGCCATGCTGACGGCCGCATCGGGATTGTCTGCCGTTTCTCTGTACCGCCGGAGATTGTTGATATACTCCCCGGCTGTTCTCGTATACGTGCCTCGTCCCGCCGGAAAGAATCTGCCCTTGTCTTTGGCTTCCATTGAACCCATGACAACGCCGACATAATCAGACGGTCTGAATACGGCTTCCAAGTATCGGATAAGGTCGTCTATCTGCTGCCATTTCCCGTCTTTCGGCTCTTGCAATTCAGCGTTTTCTACATAGTGAGAATCAACGATTTTCGTGTCATCAGATATGGCATCGTCCCAGTCAATGATTCTTCCTGTTGTGTGCTGCATGGACGACTCGCTTCGGGACTTCATGGAAACCCACCCTGCGGACTTCGCCATTTGTACAATCGTTGCGCCCGTGACAGGGTTCGGATTCCCTCGGAATGTGATATATTTCTTCTCACACTCCCCCTCGATGTAGCGAGTGGGGTCTTCCCGTGACCATTCGTCCCATACTTGATACGGATAGCCTTCATATTCCAGTGCCATACCCACGGCGAGCCATTCATCATACGTCGTTGAAACGGGGTCTATATAGGCCATTAGCGGCCTTAAATCAATTTTTGACATATCTCTACCCCTGCGGCCTGTATTCTGACGGGATAACCCCTCTTGGAGTCATCCAGTGATTTATTGAGTACCGATTAATCATCTTTCTCGCAGACTCGAATGACCAATTGCCCACATGTTGGAAACCTCGACTTTCCAAGAATCTGATTTGTTTCGGCGTAGCCAGCTTTTTCTCTGCCCTTCCGATTAACTCTTTCAGCAGAACAGTCGCCTCGCCTTTGGTCTTTACCGTTCCGGCGGATATTCCGAATTTTTCAATCGTAATCAGTTGTGTTTCGGTCGGCTTTCTTAACTCCCAGTTGAATTCAGGGACGTAATCCACTAAGGTCTTTGACTGGATTGAAAAGGCGTACTGCAACGGGTCTACAAGCTTTCTCTTGGCACTTCTCATTGCTTTTAGCTGTACTGCGAGGGAGTTTTCACGTTCCGCCACGATCTCATCGGTTGTCTTCTCTTCGAGTTCCCCCAAGTCCATTGCTTCCCCTTGCGACTCGAGGACTTTGACCGACTTCTTAACGACTTCTTGTGACTTTGAAATCAGGGAAGCAGGACGGCACAGGTCGTGCTTTTGCGTTGCCCATAAGAAGTCGAGGAGCAGTAAATCTTTCTTCCCGGTCTCCGGTGACGGTCTTGTTCCTCTGCCGATGCACTGACAATATAGCGCTCTGATTTTTGTTGGCCGTAGCATAACGATACAGTCCACCGACGGGCAGTCCCACCCCTCGGTCAAAAGCATGGCATTACAGAGGACGTTGTATTTACCTCTGTCGAAGTCTTTCAAAATCTGATCCCTGTCTTTACTTGTTCCGTTCACTTCGGCAGCACGGAATCCGTGACGGTTCAAAATGATTTTGAATTTCTTTGCCGTTGCTATGAGCGGTAAGAACACAACGGTCTTTCGGTCTTGGCAGTATGTTTCCATTTCAGTGGCAATCTGCTCGAGATACGGGTCAAGTGCCGTCCCCAATGCTCCACTCGCATAATCGCCTTGCGATACGCCGACTTTCGAGATGTCCAATGAAAGCGGTATCATCTGTGCTTTGATTTCGCATAGATAACCGTCTTTAATGGCATCTTTTAAGGAATACTCATAAGCGATACTGTCAAAATATTGTCCTAAATTAGATACATTGTTTCTCTCAGGCGTTGCGGTCACTCCGAGGACGTCTGCCTCAGGGAAGTGTCCGAGGATACGCTGATAGCTTTCTGCCAATGCATGATGTGCTTCGTCTACAATGATTGTTCCGAAATAATCACTCGGGAACCGCTCCAGCCGTTTCTCATTTTGCATGGTCTGTACACTGCCGACGGTGATTGGTAGCCATGAATCAAGACATGACTCGCCCGCCTTTTCTTTTGCGCAGTATAGGCCTGTACTGGCTTTGATTTTATCTTTGGCCTGTTCGAGGAGTTCGTCCCGGTGCGCCAGTATTAACACACGGTCGCCTTGCTTTGCCTTTTCCTCTGCGATTTTTGCAAATGTCACGGTTTTACCTGTTCCGGTTGGTAAGACGAGGAGCGTTTTCCGCTCCCCCTCATTCCACCGGTCGAATATCGCAGATACGGCCTCTGTCTGATATGGTCGTAATTGCATATCCCATACCAACTTTCCCTAAAATGCTTTTTTCTTTGCGGCTTTCGGCGTTTCCGGCGACGGTGCGACGAAACGCTTGACATCATTACAAGTCTTTTTCTCGTAATTCTTGTCTTGATATTCTCGTACTTCAAACTCTGCTTTGCCTGATTTTCCGATGATTTTCTCCCACGGCATTTTCTTCAATTCATCGCCCTGTTTCAACAATCCCAGTGACACGAAGAATGTGGCCACCTTCCACATGACGGTATCTTTCAGAAATAAAGACGTCCTGCAACGCCCCTCGCCTAATTCTCCGCCGTGAATATCAAGGCTTAATTGCGCGTAATTACACGGGTCTTTTCCTGCCCCGCCGGAGTAGTATTTACGTTCAAATCCTGTCACGGTGAAGTCATAGACCCCTTCCGGAAGTGTTACGTAATTATGATTTTGCCCGTCGTCTTTTATAGGGTCGTCCCAACCGATGATATCTTTTGTTGCTGTACCGAATTGATTGAATGCTGTGTTTTCCATATTCTTATTCCTCCTGAATTATCTGTTTTCTACAATGTAATTTTTTAATGCTTCCCAGTTTTCGATTAAGTTATTATCGATGAATTCCACGGGGTAATCGCTTATCGGCGTTGTTTCCGGGAAGTACTCTTGCTCGCAGACGGCCTTTCTGATTTCTTCCTCTTTGATGCCGTCTTTCTTCATTAACTTCTTCAATGCTTCTAACGGTAGATTGACTTCTTCCGTGTCAGGCGCGGGATCAGATTTCTCTTTCGCCTTTGCTTTTGCCTTCGGCTTCGGTTTCGGCTTATTTTCTAATAAGTAACTGATTTCGTCGAACCGGAATGGTAATTCATCGGGAAGTCCGAAACGGTTTTTCGCATCGGCGAATGGAGTATGAGTCGTATACATGACTCTTTCGCCGCCAGTTGCTTTTTTCTTATTGCCGTCGGTAATGAGAATTGTCTTGTAATTAGCGAATAAGAGTAAATCTGCCCATTCCTTGACAAGCGGTGCAACCTTATTCGTTGTCTTGGTGTTGAGTTTCAATTCCCAATGGTCGTATTCACCCATATCGTCCGGCTTGGATACTCTTTTCATCGTTGCATGTGCGAGCAGAACAACATTAATACCCGACAGAATCACGGTTTCTAATTGGACAAGTAGGAATGAAAATTCCTCTGCCAAGTAGGTATATCCTGCGCCATAGCCGAAATCTTCAATTCCTTTCTTTCCGGCGGTTTCACAGAGTTCTTTGATACATAAACGCTCTGCTGCATCCGCCGTATCAATGACCAACGTTTTACAGGGTTTCTCGTTATACACGGTCTTGATGATTTCAATTAATTCTTTCCAGCTGTCGGCATGGACTCTTGCAACGTCCATCCATGTTGAACCCTTGTCAAGGTCAATGAATAACGGGTCGGGAAATTGGCTTGCGAATGTCGTTTTCCCTATTCCCTCTACTCCGTATAAACAGACTTTCAGCGGTTTCGGCTGCACGCCTTTTGTGATGTTTAATTTCATAAAATCCTCCTAACTAATCTGTATATTCTGTTTTTCTAACAATGTCGCTCCTGCGATTTCTTCTCCGCCGGTCAGTGCTTTTTTAATGGCCATTTTGTCGATACTGGTAGACACTTTCTCTTTTTTGTAGGCATCCGGTATTCGACTTTCGTCTTGAATTTCCACCGAAATACTTCTTCTCCAAGTTACCCTGCAGCGGTCAGTATCGATTCTTTCCCCGGCTACCCAATTCGTGAGATATCGTTTCAGGCTTTCTATCCTGTTCTCCGCCTGTTTCCGGCGGGTACGAAACGCTTCTTCTTCCTTCTTGTAGGCCTCTGCCTCTGCCTGCAGATTCTTAATCCAGCAGGCGATGTTTTCTACTTTTCGTGTTTTGGCTATCCTGAGGCCGTTGAGATACTCCTCGTCGAGTACTTCCCCCGTGTCGGTGTCAATGTACTCACCCGTCGGCGCCCTGAAACAGTTCTGAATGCTTCTTGCGATTTTGTATAACTGCATATTTCCCTCCTTGTGCTATAATGGAGGCGGAAAGAGTTATGCTATTTTCCGCCCTGCCGATTGATAATTGCCGTTATCAGTCGGCTTTTTCATTGCCACAAAACATTCTATTTTCGTAAATTTCTGCGCTGCCGCATACCTCTGCATTGCCACAAACTTTTGCGTTATCGCAAACTATTGCATGACCACGGACTTTTGCGTAACCGCAAACTATTGCATTGCCACAAACCTTTGCACAATCGCAAACTTTTGCGTCATCGCAAACTATTGCGTCATCGCAAACTATTGCGCAATCAAATATCCAAACATCGTCGAATATCTGAGCATTGCCGGATATTTGAGCATTGCCAGATATTCGAACATCTCCGTATATCTGAGCATTGCCAGATATTTGAGCATTTCCGTATACCCAAGCGTTGCCGAATATTTGAGCATTGCCGGATATTTGAGAGTTGTCGAATACCCATGCACCGGCGTAAATCCACGCCGTTTCATCGTGGGACAAATTTCCTTCGTTTTGTATAAATCCGCCCAAGTCTCCTTTTTTTACGCCCTTGAAATCTCTAACGGCTATAATTCTATGTAAAGTCTGACCGCAATATCTTTTCGTTTCCCCTGTGAACTCATATTTCCTCATTTTTCCCGTGCCGCCTTAACTCTTACAATAACGATTCGCCCCGGCTGTAAATTTCCCGGGTCTTGAATGTGATTATCTTTCTGCGCCTGCCACACGAGCCGCCGCAGATCCTCTTTGTCTGTGGCAATCTCCGAGCAGATTCCCCATAGGGTTTCGCCCTCTCGGACTTCCTTGCGGTACTCGATTAATTCGTTACGCCCCGCAAACAAGTAATCACGAGCCAAGTCGGCGTTCACTGCTACGCCTGCACATAAGGTGGAAACTGCCAACATTGCGGTTAATGTTAATACTTTCATGCATTCGCTCCTTTCGTCATTTTTTCGATATCACTGAGCCGATATCTTTTCACTGGTAACAACTTCTGCACAGGCCGTATTCTGTGAAGTTTCTCGAGTTTCCACAGAGTAGTCCGCCCGATTTTCAGAATATCCATGACCTGCCTACTTGTTATCAATGCGTTTTCCATTTCATTCACCTCACTTGTCTTGTTTACGCTGTTACTTTCACTTATTGCCGCCATAACAGCTGTAATACCTGCCCTACGTTGATGATTGTGCAAATAACGGCAATCGCATCAAGCAGTATCATCAGTTTTAATTCCTTAGACAATCCGTTCTGCCTTAAGGCTTTGTTTCTTAAGTCCTTGTTTGCCGTTCGGTCTATTTTTATGTTTGTCATTTCCCACCTCTCTTTCTCGCTTTTTAATTTTGGTTGCTATTTCTCAACTAACGGGGTAAAAAAATATAAGCCTACTTCGCTAAGCGGGATAGATAATTGATTACAAATTTTCTGAATATCAGATTTTGTAAAATCCCGTTCATTCGATAATTTCAATGATAATGTAGACCTATTAATACCGACAGTTTTTGCAAATTCACTTTCTGATTGGTATTGAGTTTTAATTAACCCTCGTAGTTGTCTGTAATCGTAAATCATGTTTTCACCTCCCCTCGGTTGTGTTTTCTCAACTATATCACATTGGTTTTTGTTTCGCAACTATTTTTTTCGGAATTGTTAAAATTAGTTGCGGTAATGCAACAAATGAGTTATAATTGGCTTAAAGGAAATCGGAAAAATGAGGTGGTATTCATGAATACGTTTGCAGATAGACTGAATTTTTTACTCACTAATGCAGAAATGCGCCCAATAGACCTCTCCAACGCTACGGGTATAGATAAATCATCTATATCACGATATTTAAACGGGGACTATGTTCCTAAACAGAGAAGATTAACAAAAATTGCCCGTGCATTGAATGCAGACGAAGGCTGGTTACTTACTGGAGTTGACCAAAAAAGAAATATAGAATCTTTTGAGCTTTCGCGTAAAGACGAAAGAGAAATTGAATCCGACTTGGAAGATATGATGAATTCGATTTCTTCTGCTGCTTATGAAGGCGAAGATGATATTGAAGATTTAGAAGCTTTCAAGGCGACTATCAAAGCTGCTATGATTCAAGCTAAAAAAATAGCTAAGAAAAAATATACTCCAAAGAAGTACCGGAAGGATAAGTAATTATGGATATTCGGCGAAAGGTAGCCGAACTAATCCGCCGGTATAAAACCGACGACCCGTTTCTGATTGCCGATTTAAAGAATATTTATATTGTTTATGGCGACCTCGGCGGTAAGTTCGGAAACTACATAAAATATAAACGGTCAAAATTCATTATTCTTGACAATAAAAGAACCCCGGAGCGTATACTCCCCTTTGTCTGTGCCCACGAACTTGGGCATGCTCTATGCACACCAAACGACAACACACAATGGTTAAAAACCTATACTATGACTGTTAATGCTGACTACATAGAAAGAATGGCTAATGAGTTTGCCGTAGAGTTACTACTTAATGACAAGTATATTTCAGACCATGCGGAACATTCTATATACAATCTTGCCGATTGTCGGGGTGTTCCTCATCAATTCATTCAATTAAGAAACAAGGGGGCGGTAATCGCTAAAATTTCTTGATTTTCACGCATTCTTATTATTTGAAAGGAAGATGATTATGTATACTGCACTGTCAAGTCTTGCGGGAATCGCAGTCATTATGATTTTTTTGAGTTTTATCAATCCTAAATGGGGAAGTTTCGGACAATGTCCGGACATCAAGCGTTGGAAACTTGCTCTGATATGGTTCGTCATCGGCGGAGCATTGGCCTTAATCGGAAACGCTTTTATGACCGATGATGATAAAAAAGAACTGCAAGCAAGAAACGATGCACCCTATGTAGAAATCCTTGAAAAGGGCATGAACACTGATAAGGCGATTGCCACAAAGAACTGGGATATTCTGAAAAAGTCGGGATTTACTAAAATCACGGAAGTCAAGGCATCTTCTGATAATAAATATTCTGTCGACTTTCCCCACCTTGATGCCTCTGTTCCTTATATCTACACAAACAAGGATAAGAATATTGAGAAAGTCGAATATTACGATAAAATACTGTATGAAAATGGCGAAGTTAAGGGAGACCTGAAAGACCACTACATAACTGATGCAGAATCACGAGATGCTTTCGCCCTCGCAAAAAAGACCGTTAAACAAGATTTGAAAGACCCGGACAGTGCAAAATTCGATGATAATTACATTGCCGTAAAGAATGACGGAATCATAGACATTTCAGGCAAAGTAAGAGCAAAAAACAGTTTCAATGCAATGGTGCTTTCAACCTGGGGAATGCGGATAAATACTAAAACGCACAAAATCACTGATTACTACTTGCAGTAAAAAATCAATAAAAAAATCCCGCCATTCCGAGGCAACGGAACAACGGGACTTCCGGTTGATATTGGAGTATCCGCCGGAAATTGTAAACAAGCCCACCCATGAGCTGATTACTTTTATATTATAGCATAATCAGCTCTATTTTATAGATTGGAGCTGATTTTTTTATGAAGTATACTTTTTCTACCCGTAACCGCGGTACACGTCAAAAGCCTGCTTGGCAATTGATAATTTCATACGAGCAGGACGGCCGGTGGAAACAGAAAAGCAAAGGCGGTTTCTTGTCAAGGGCAGAGGCCATGTCGGAAACGGCAAAAAAGAATCTGATTTCGAAGATTAACGTGACTACTGATAAGGACTTGTTAAGCTTAACGGTCGGCGAATTCTTTGAAATCTATGCACAAGACAAGCATGTTTCTTACAGTACCTGTTCTACTTATATTTCCATTTTTAAAATCTTAAAAATATACAACAAAAAAATAATCAATGTTACTTATTCTGACCTCAAGCACGGGATTGACGGTTCCGGCGGATCAGAAAAAAGCAGGAATCTAAAAACCGTAGTTACTAAGGCGTTGTTCCGGCATGCCAAAAATTATAAAATCATTGCAGAAAATCCGGCGGAGAATCTGAAAAAAATAAAAATCCGTACAAAAGACAGCCTGAATGTCTTAACGGAATTCGAATTGCAGTCCTTATTGGCACGAGTGAGAAACGAATTACAATTCTCTGATTACTTGCAGATTGCCATCTGCGCCAAGACGGGAATAAGAGCCGGCGAGATGTTAGGACTCACGAATGACTGCATAGACCTCGAGAATCATGAAATCACGATAAATAAGCAAATGGGACTCGAGAAAGGCGGCCGCACATTGACCCCCTGCAAGACTCATAATAGCAACCGTAGAATTCCTGTCCCCAAGTCCCTCGTTAAGGACATCAAGCTATACAGAAAACTCTATCCGGCACAAATTGATAACAGACTTTTCCGCCGTAAATCTGTAAGCAACATTTCAAAAATCGTAAAGAAATACACCGGTCACGGTATCCACTGTCTGCGCCACACCTACGCCACAAGACTTCTTGCGGCAGGTACAGACATTAAGACAGTAGCCGCTCTGCTCGGAGATACTGTGGGAACAGTTATTAATACTTATGTCTCCTATACCGATGATATGAGGGAGAAGGCAAGGCTGGATATACAGAGATTGTTCGGATAATAAAAAACGCGAGGGATTTTGCCCTCGTGTATTTTTTTGACGAATTTTTGACGGATAAAAAAAATAATCAGTATTTATCGGCTAAACAGCGATAATGTTATAATACCTGGTATTCCACATCAGTAAGATACATATAAATCGATAAATCATTTCCCCCGTTGTTGTAATTAATAGGTCTGATGCCCTTCGATTCCGTTTCAATGGGTTTCATAATTCTTACAGCATCGATATACCAGATAAATGTCGGTTTCCAATAACAACTTTCCACAATTCCTTTCAATGCCTGATAGGTCGGAACAGGGTAGCTGCTTTTTTCTCCTCCCACTCTTGTAATCGGGTCGCTGAATAATGCATATCTTCCCCATAATCGGAAAGAAATTTCATTTGAAAATCTCAAATTTTACACCTCCTGTCAAACAAAAATAATGTCGCCTTCTTTTCCTTTGACCTGCACCCCCTTATTCTCATCATAGAAATCGTCTTGTAACACCAATAATCTGCCATCAAAATAAGGCCGAATCCCTTCCTGTTTCTCTAAGGATTTACATTGTCCGTGTCCGAGAGCAACCGTATAGGATTGACTTTTGCGAATCAGGTCATAAGGCACCTGTTTTCCCCTTTCTGCTAAAATATCAGCTATTATTCTTTTGCCGGATTCTCCATAAGGGACAAGAACGGGAACAGTCTCATCGGGAATTGCTTCAAATGCGCTTTCCGCTGTGCCGAAAGCCTGATTAAAACACCAATCTGTTTTGGGAATTTCTTTATCCCTCAGTTCTGTAAAAGCATTTTTGCCTGCTGCATTGGTACTCAGTAAATCAAACAGAGTATAAGAACCTCTTTTATTTTTAACTAATCTATACTTCATTTCTTTTTTATTATCATAATATTTTTGATAATATTTTTCCATAGCATTAGGTGATAATAAATCATCTTCTATTTCCGGATTGTTTTCAAGTACAAGGAGTGTAGCTTGTTTTGCTTTTTCAATAGATGGTAGGTATCGTAAATCTTCCAGTGTGGTATCACATTCGATCAGATAGACATCTTTACATTCACTCTCACCATGCCGGTTACATCTTCCTGCCGCTTGTGCCACGCTGGTCAGTCCCGCCATACTTCTTATTACGCAGTCAAAGCTTAAATCGACACCTGCTTCAATAAGCTGTGTACTCACACAAATCAACTTTTTGTTTATTTTTTCTTTGTTTATTTCATACCGGTGAATTTTTTCTATAATATCTCTTCTGTGAGCTACGCATAAATTTGTAGTCAGACAGTATATTTCGTCCTGTTCTCGCTTTTGTGCCTTTAGGGCATCATACATTTTTTCGGCTGCCGACTTTGTATTTAAGACAACTAAGACCGATTGGTTCCCCTCTAGTTTCTCTCCAATAAACGAGGCCAATTCCTCTTTCGAGTATCCGCCCCGCCTTTTTTGCCAAACAATCCGGGTTCTTTTAAATTGTTCGAATTTTTCCTCATAATTCTCTACAATGTCTTTTTTCTCATTAAATAAAAGAGGATATTCGACTTGGTCTAAAGCGGGCTGTGTCGCTGTGCAAAGTACAATGGTGCAACCTAATACTTTGGCAAGAAAATTAATTGATAAATTAAATATATATGTATCTTCTAACGGCAGGCATTGTATTTCGTCAAAAAACAATATAGATTTGGCAAGGCCGGGCAAACGCCTGATATTTTGTCTGGGTGCCGCAAACAGCGTATTCAGAAACTGAACCATCGTAGTTGTGATAACAGGAACTCCCTGCCACCGTTCTCTGGCTCCCGCCCAATTTTCTTCCTCTTCTTCTTTTTCTATCACAACATCAGAATGATGCTCCAGTACATAAGCGTCCTCTCCCACGACTTTCCTGAAGCTTTCTGCATTTTGAGTCAAAATTGATTTATAAGGAGCAAAATAAACGACCTTTGATGCATTTTGCTTTTTTGCAGTTTCTATGGAAAAACGTAATCCCGAGTAGGTTTTACCTCCACCGGTAGGGACAAAAAGACGATAAATGCCCGGATCATCTGCAGATGCAAGAAAACATTCTTTTGATATCTCTTCCCTAAGATAATCTATAGGTTTATCAGGTATCAGACCGGTCAGAAATTTTTCTGTTCTGCCCGATATTTCATTCCACATTTCTTGACGCTTTTCATCTGTCATTTCCTGTGGCAGCGGTTTTCCTTCCATAAAACACGATGTATCTGTCCAATCTGCATCCACAAGTGCTCCGAAAATGACCCGGTGAAGCAGTCCCACCATAAAAGAAATCGGAGTTGTCGTAGAAACAAGTTTCCCCTCATTATTCTTACGTTTTCCTATTTCCCGGATTGTAAGAAACAAAGAAACGAATTCTTTTGCTGCTTTTTGCATTAAATCTTCGATTTCTTTTTCTGTTGCACATTCATCAAAAAAGGCTTGTTTGATTTGGTCATAGTATGGGTCTATTTGAGCTGTCATTATCCGATCCAGCCATTCTTCATTTCCCTCCGGCGAATATATATCACACCGGCCGGAATGGTGACACACAATGGATAAAGCTATCATTTTAGCTGTCAATCGTACCGCAGGATCAGAGTGATTTCCATACATTTCCCAGATGTAACGGGCGCCTGCAGAGGAATGATTTCCTCCTTTTGGTTTTTCACCACGAAGCATCGCTTGTACACTCGCATTTGCTTTTCCCATGTCATGTAAAAGACCTGTCAGATATCCGATACAAGGAGCATTAATATAGTTGCAAATCCTACTGCATAGTTCGGCAACACGGGTAGAATGTTCTTTTAAAGACTGAAAAGTACGATTTCCACTGGCATCCGTTCTGCTGTGTCCGATTAACATAAAAATTCCCCTCTCCCAAACTTTTAAAATGCTTTCTCTAATCTTTTCTATTATTTTATTGTAGTATATCTTTTCAATATTTTTTATACTTGAAAATCCTTAAATATTTCCGTAAATCCGGAAAATAAAAAAGCCAACATCTTTTTACAGATGCTGACTTTTTATTTTTTCAGGCTCCAAGCTCGTCTAAGAGTTCGGAAGCAGCTCCGAGAGCCTCTTTGATTTCTTCTCTTAAATCTGCCTCGTCAGTGAGGAAACGGACTTCCGAAAGAATACTGATCAGGTGGGCTACCTGGGCCGTGCGGCCTATGAGAATCTTTTGGGATTCCGTATATTTTTTCCAGTTATTTCCTGCTTTAGAACGGATATTTTTGATATCCGCAATTCCGTCCTCCAGGTAATCGGAAAGGTCAAGGAGTGCGTCTTCCGCCTGACGGGCTTCTCTTCTGATTTCCTGCATTCGGCGGCACATTTTCTTTACTTTTTTCTGGAATTCATCAAGGTGGACGCCTATTTCTTTTAAGGCTTCGACATCTTCTTTTGAGACGTCTTCTAATCCGTTAATCTCAGGGACAACCGCATACTGGTCGAGTACACCGGCACCGAATCCTATCGCATCCATCGCTCCGGATATGGTGATAAGTCCCATCGCTTTTGTGGACAGTTCTTGCAGTTCTTTCCAACTTTTTCTTTCTTTATTGAATTGTTCCAGCCCCGTTAAAGTATCACAGTCATGAAAATCTACATTTTTGATCTGGGCAAATTCATTGGTGAATTTTTTCATATCTCCCGACATCAGGGTGATTCTTACGCGGTCAAGCTCTCCCAATTCTTCCTGGGCACGCATTTTTGCCCGGAAAATCCTTTTGGTCGCTCTGCCTTTGGCCCGCTCAATTTCGTCATTGATGTTTTGGGAAGGGGTATTTCCTCCATTTCCGCTCACCATTTTTGATATCATGCGAAGTAAAAATGAAATAGACATCCGACGCCTCCTTATTTTTATGGTTATCTGTTCTTTAAATTATAGCATACTTTATATTCTTTTCTATTTGTCCGCCCGCTTCTGTTTATACCTTTTGTGTATTTCTCCTATTCTTTCCGGTTATACAAAAACCGACCCCCATAAGTTGAAACTTTCCCGGGGATCGGTTGATATGTCATAATTCGGCGGTTTTATGCATCGCGTTTTAATAATTCGTCTTGTGCTTTTTTTATAGCAGCCCGACTGCTTTCGTATATTTGTCCGTCAGAGTCAAGAAGTCTTTGGAAGAGAAGTGTAATCAGTTGTGCCACCTGTATGGCTCTCCCGATTTGCATTTTCTGTACCAAGGTATACATCGCCCAATCGCCGCCTGCCTGCATTTGTATCCGTTCCGCACTTTCCACTCCGTCGGCAAAGTAATCGGCAAGGTCATTGATGGCATCGGCTTTTTCTTTCGCACATTGTGCAATATCTTCAAGATAGTGGCAGATACTGCGCACCCGTTCCCGGAATGCGAGTATTTCTTCTTTAACTGTCTTTGCATAGGCGGGATTCATTGTTTTGAATTTCGCATTATCTATTTCTATATCATCCAGCGAAGTGTGGGTTTCAAGCAGTCCGAAACCGAGTGCCATCGGCGTATAAGCAGAGGAGCTTATGACAGAAAGCTGCCCTATTTTTTGTGCCATTTCGACAACTTCATGTACACGGTTTTCATCATCGAGAAAGTCTTCTATTCCCTGCAGTCCGCGGCAGTCTTCCAAATTTAAATTGCGAATCCTGTTAAGTACTCTGATAAAGCGGGGCATATGATCGTTCGCTGCCGCAACCTTGGCTTTATCCATTTCTCCCAGTTCATACTGGGCACGGAAGCGGAGACGGGTAATACGCCGTCTGGCACGCCGCACAGCTTTTTGCAATTCGCCGTTCATATCCGTAATAACACCGTATTTCTTGGAATCTCCTTTTTCGATATCATCCAAAATTTGGAGTATATAAGTAATTGTCATAATGCGCCTCACTTTCCGGTTTTATTTTTTTATATTATAGCATGATTTCTCAGATGAAACATATAAATTATCTATGAATGATTTAGTTTTTCATAATGAAATTAATATATGAACTGCACGGGAAAAATTTAAGTTTCTTGCAGTTTACGAAAGTCATGCATAAAAAAAGCAAAGCCTCCGCAAAGAAGCTCTGCTTTTTTCGTCTTATTCGATATCTACCGTATCGGGACGTCCGGCATCATCAAGTCCGAGGTAGTCAACAGACTTTACGTGCCCGTCATAGGTCAGCGTGATGCAATACTGAAGGGTTTTCCCATCAAAAATCTCATCATCAAGCATAACGGCCATGACATAACTTTCCGGACGGTATGCACGGGTCGTATCTTCTGATTCCGGTTCATAGAGGAATACAAATTCTTCTCCGTCGTATACGACACTGCCATATACACGTTTTAATTCGGAAATACGATATTTGTCCACACCGTCTACAACCATTCTGTCTACTGTTAAATATTCCATATTCATCACCTCTGTGCCCATTATAGCAAAAAGAGGCCCGTCTTTTCTATACCGTCCGGCTTATAAGAGCCTACAGATTTCCTTTATAACCTAAACAGAAATGTTACGGCCGGCAAATATATAAATTGTATAAAAATATATAAAACAGCACCTGCCGCAAGACCTACCGCTGCTCCGTTGATACGGATACCTTCAAGCTCTTTATGTACCTTGGATTCGATAAATTCATTAAGCTCTTCGATCCGGTAATTTTCCAGTATACGGACAATCGCTTCCGATATATGATTTCGCTCAAAGCGGAGAATTTCCATCAGCAGGTTTTTGGCTCCCCAATCCATTTGTCTCCGTATTTTTTCATTATCTGCCACACTGCGGAGTGCCCGGTGAAAAGCCTGCTCTATACGGGGAAGCAGATGATTTTCGAAAGCATCGCCGTCCGCCCACTCTTCCCATAACTGTTCAAAGACCGCATCCGCTTTTTCTTCCACAGGAAAGGATTCGTATAAATAAAAAGCAAAATCACGAAGTGCTTTTTTTACCGCCGGAGTTTCCATAAACGTCTCTACCGCATGACTCCATTCTGCAAGCAGTGTCTGTCCGAAAGGATTATCCTTTTCTTTCCAGCTTTGTATTTTTTCTTCCGTCGCTTTGAGAACCGCTGCCGCCATGTCTTCATAATCGATGATACCCATGTAGCCGGCAAGCGGATACAGCATATTTCCCCAAAAACCTTTATCCTGCTTGTCTCCCCAGGTTCTCAAATAGCGGGCAAGTTTAGTTTGCAGGGACGGATCTTTAATTTTTTCTTCCGCTGCTTCAAGTATTTGAAAAAGAATTTGCTCTTTTTTATCATCACTCAGTGCCTTATCTTCCAGATAGCGGACAAAGTGGTTTACAAAGGTGCGTCCCCCCTGTCTTGCCCAAAGTCCCACCTCTTTTCGGTGATCTGCTGCAAAACCGGCAAGAAACCGGCCCGTATAAAAAGCAGCCGTTTTTTCAAATTGTCTTACCTCTCCGTTACCGCTGTGGTATTCGTTTTCTAAAAATGCGGTCAGCGAGAATTTCTGAATCATTGCCGCAAACATTTCGCTTTTAATCAAATTCCTGTTCACGGTTTCATGAATTTGACGGACAATTCTGTCTTTATTTTTCGGAATTAAAGGTCTGAAACGGGGGAGATGCAGACTGTTTCTGAAAATGGCTTCCACGGCAAACCAATCAGCCACGCAGCCGATAAAGCAGGACTGGGCAAGGAAATAAAATAAGGCCGTCCCCTCATTTTTCCGGCAGACATGCAAAACCGCAACAAAGCAGAAAAGGAAAAAAGCGCCCGCAAAAATAAGATTGGCCATTCTGTATCGTTTCATTAAAACAGCCCTCCCAGAATAGAAATCAGATAAAACAGGCCCCCCAGCACCCCGCCGCAAAGTGAACCGTTAATCCGTATCGTTTGTATATCCTGATAAACTCCGTCTTTTGCAATTTTTGCCATTTTTCTTCCGTCATAGCCGGATAACGCATATTCCAC
>OLQM01000612.1_pt1 | contig 41279 bp, 37 predicted proteins | sample 1673161 | NCBI WGS metagenome assembly OLQM01 (sample SAMEA3136761, study PRJEB25190) | human gut metagenome | reverse complement strand
AGCGTCTCATTGTGTTTTCGCGTCGCTATGCTCCTAAAAACACAATTCGCTTGCCTCCGAAGTCGGGGACAGCTGACACTAAGGAAGAAAGAAATTATAGTTTTTATTATTTAAACACGCTTTTGACGATATCCGCTGCCGGATTCTTCGCTGCTCATAATAACCTGTTTTTTATAATTCATTTCTTTATGTATGCTTGCCACCGCTCTAGAATGACGGCAGAAGTGAATTGCGTTTCGGTGTGATATTAAATGACTTTTTGCTTATAAAAAGAAAGAATACAAACCGCAAGCCGTCCCCAGACACGGGGAAGGTGGCGGCGTCAGCCGTCGGAAGGGGCAAGTTGGAGCAGATACAAAATTCTTGCAAAAAAAAGACGTCTGTCTGAGACAAACGTTTTGATTGTACTTGCTCTTTATCCCTTTCGGGATAGCACTGCAATACCAAAAGTGCATGCCGTTTTTGAGTTTGCTTTGACTGCCGCAACAAAGAAAATAGTGGCGGTCTCCCCCTAGTGAAGCATTGTTATTGTTCTTATGCTTATAAGATACCCCTTTTCTTTAAAACAGTCTAATACATTTATATATAAACATTAAAATATAATTGAAAAATAAATCATAAGTAAAAAGACATAGATGAAAAAGAAAATCGTTCCTGTACTACATATATAAAATGATATAAGAGTTTATATTCATAGATTAAAATGCATAAATAGGGGCGGCGGAGAAAAGAAAAATACAAGGAAAAAGCCGGTGCTATCAGCATTTTTCGGGCAGGAAGAAAAATGTTTCGTCATATTTCACAAAATTTTTCTTTGTTTAATCCGATTTAAACAGCAATGATTTATGATACTTTCAGCGCTGAGATATTCGTTTTCTCCCCGGGGCGGAAACGAAGGAAAGGAGAGTGTCCATGAATAAAAGACTGGAATTGAAATTTATGACCGCTGCCGATACGGTGATGACTGTCCGTATCAATAATCCGAAAGAAGATCTGGATTCGGCAAGTGTGAAAGCGGCAGCAGAAAAAATCCGTCCTGTTCTGGCAAATCATGCAGGGCTTGAGGCGGCTTCTTTTTCCAAGGCGGTCATTGTGACCACGACTGAAACGGAAATCCGTTAAGAGATTCAATATTTTTTATGATTGGTATAAGAAAGGAGGGTATGTATGGCAGTAGCTAAAACCGTTGAAAAGACCAAGCTGATTGTCCGTGTGGAAGCGGGCGAAGGGACTTATAAAAATATGACTTTCAACAGTATCAAAGAAAGTGCTACCGATGAAGCGCTTTTTGAAGCGGGAAATGCAATCGGTAATTTGCAGCAGATGCCGGTGGAGTCAGTCCGCCGTTCTGAAGTATCCGTTCTGACCGTTAAGGGTTAAGAGGGAACGTAAGAAATGCCCGGGCGTATCGGATGCCCGGGTTTTTCTTTATAAACAGGGGAAACCGGGGGTGTTGACAGCCTTCTGTGCAAGGGGTATTCTTACTTACAAATAGAACATATGTTCTATAATAAAGTTGAAATTCCTTGGGAATAGTTTTGAAAGTGAGGAAGAGGATGAATTTCAATTATGAAAAGCTCCGCGGACGAATCCGCGAGAAAATGCGTTCAGATACAGTATTTGCAAAACGCTTGGGAATCAGTAAAACGTCGCTCTCGTTGCGGCTGAATAACCAGATTCATTTTTCCCAGCGGGACATTTACCGTTCCATGAGAATTTTGCAGATTTCACCGGAGGAACTGGGCGTATATTTCTTTGATAAGGAAAAAGATCCGGAGTATTGGTTTTAAGAAAGGAGGAGAGGATGGAGTTTTGGCAGGACCATTTTTTGCGGGACAGTCTGCATCGTCTTTTTGAGGACTGGCCGCTGAAGGGAATCGCGACAGGTCTTCTTGCAGAGGGCCTCTTCCATGTAGAGCTGGCGTCTCTTTTTGCGGCGGTGGTGATGATCGATCTTTTGACGAAGTGGCTGGCTCTTGCTCACGGATATCTGGAGTTTCGCGGGGAAAAGAAACGGGATATCCTGTCCTGTCTTTTTGCCATTCCGGCGGCTCACCGGGCAGGAATTATTTCAAGCAGGGAAATGAAATACGGATTTTGCGGTAAACTGGCGGTGTATATTCTTCTGACTTTGGGAAGTGCACTGGCGGACCATATGCTGGTTGCGGCAGGAAGACAGCCCGTATTTGCGGGGCTCTGCATTGCCTATCTGGCGGCGTCGGAAATGGTGAGTATTGCAGAAAATTTAAATGACGCCGGCGTAAGCGCTTTGGCGGAATTGGTAAAACAGATGAAAGGAAAGAAATAAGGGGAAACCCTTTTGGAGATTATGATTCAGAATATAGAAGAGATAACAAAACATTTAATGTCGGCGAAAGGAGAAATAGACCGTATTTACGCTCATTGGACGGCAGCGCCGTACCGCATGACGGATTTCATGGCCTATCACGCGGTCATTGACCGTGGGGGCTGTTTCCATGTCATGCATTCCGACTTCACTCGGGTGCTGTCCCATACATGGCGGAGAAACGGACGGTCTCTCGGCGTGGCGATGGCCTGTGCCTGCGGGGCGTGCTGCTGGTATGATGCTCCTTCGGGCGTGGATTTGGGAGAAGCACCGTCGGAAGAACAGATAGAGGCACTGGCGCTTTTTTGTGGGTACGCCCTGTTTTATCTGGGACTTTCTGCCGGTGATATTTACACCCATGCGGAAATTGCCAAAACAGACGGCTACGGAATCGGAAGCGGTGATCCCGATATGCGGTGGGACCTTCTCTACCTGCCCGATTATGAAAATAACGGTGTTCTTGTCCCCGGCGGCCATTTGCTCCGCGGGAAAGCGGAATTTTACAGGAAACAATTGATTTCATAAATTACGATTTTGACCGAAAGTCATATTATGGTATGATAAATAAAAAAGAAAAATGAGATACAGGAAATTTCAGGAGGAATGGGAATGAAGTTGAAAAATATATGGCGGCTTGCCGATATTTCAGGCAGTTATTCCGTAGCGAAAGATATATGGAATGATTTTACGCCCGAAGGAGTCGCCAAATTACTTGAAAGTAAGGAAAATCGTCTGGATCGTGCCGCTTTTTTGCGGGATTGTCTCGGACCGTATTATCCGGCGGAGCAGGTTGAAAAAGCGATTGCATTCTCGCCGGCAAAAGCAGAAATACCGCCTGACGTCATTGACCGTCTGGCAGATATTTGTATCCGCCGGGAAACGAAAAAAGCGGCCATCCGTTCGGCTGCGGCAGGGATTCCCGGAGGTATTGCCGCCGTCGTTGCGACAGTCTATGATGCCCGCCAGTTCAACCGTCACGTCATTTTGGTTATGCAAAAACTGCTGTACCTTTACGGTTGGCCAGCGCTTGAAAAAGGCGGCCGCGGTATGGATGAGGAAATCAAAGATAAAATCAGATTATTTTACCGCATCATGTGCGGAGATAAATTGGCAGGCCAGGCAGTGACCTATTATTCGAAGAAATATGCAGAAAAAATAAGCGATCAGATGATTCGCCACACTTTGAAAAACGGAATTCCCGTACTGAAAAAAGGCGCGGAAATGACCGGGGCAAAGGTGACGGAAAAAGCACTGGCCGGATGGATTTCCAAATCCGTTCCCCTCGTAGGCGGCGCAGTTTCGGGAAGTCTCACGTACCTGACCTTCTATCCCATGGCAAGAAGGCTCCAGCGTTTCTTACAGCACCACCCGAATGCTTACGCAAAGGCGGAGAGGACAAGGGAAGAATAAAAAATAAGTGTGAGCAGAAACAAAAAATAACGAAATGACTCATACAAAAAAGCTGTCCCCGCTTGTCGGAAGGGGTAAGTATGAGTAGAAACAAAAGAAGGGTTTCTTACGGAACAATATTAAATACTTGCCTGTCATTCTTGAACGAAGTGAAGAATCTAGGCAGAGGTTGCAAGGTTTAAATATTCTGACCTGTGTACGCAAGCATGCCCCTATCGCCTCGCGTGGCTCGGCACTTCCCTCCGTGTTCGGGGGAAGCGAACGACCAAGGAAGAAAAAAATTCATAGTTTTATTATTTATATACGCTTTTTACGATAACCTATGCCGGATTCTTACCGCTCCCGTTGGTCGAGGATGGCGTCTCATTGCATTTTCGCGTCGCTCCGCTCCTAAAAATACAATTCGCTTGCCATCGCTCCTGATTACCACCGCTCAAGAATGACGGCATGAGTGAATTGCGTTTCGGTATGGTGTTAACTGACTTTTGGCTAAAAAGAAAAGAACACAAACCGTAAGCCTTCCCCGCTTGTCGGGGAAGGTGTCAGCGAAGCTGACGGAAGGGGCAAGTGTGAGCAGAACCGGAAAAAGGGTTTCTTACGGAGCAACATTAAATACTTGCCTGTCATTCTTGAACGAAGTGAAGAATCTGGGCAGAGATTGTAAGATTTAAATGCTCTAACCTGTGTACGCACCCTTGCCCCTATCGCCTCGCTTTGCTCGGCACTTCCCGGCCAAAGGCGAAGCGTCTCATTGTGTTTTCGCGTCGCTATGCTCCTAAAAACACAATTCGCTTGCCACCGGGTTCGGGGGAAGCGAACGCTAAGGAAGAAAGAAATCATAGTTTTTATTATTTAAATACGCTTTTGACGATAACCCATGCCGGATTCTTCGCTAAGAGTCAGATTATGTTTTTTCTTTCATCATCATTCGTATTCTGCCCGCCGCTCAAGAATGACGGCAGAGGTGAATTGCGTTTTCGAGAAGCAGTAAATGACTTTTGCCTAAAAAGGAAAGCATAAGAAATGAAAGCCGTCCCCGCTTGTCGGGGAAGGTGGCGGCGTTAGCCGGCGGAAGGGGCAAGCGTGAGCAGACACGTAAAAATGAAAATAAATATGAGCTAAACAAAAAAATACTGGAATGACGCATGTAAAAAATAACGAAAGAGAGAAATTTTACCGGAAACGGGACGTCATTTTTTAAAAGGATATTAAAAATGTAAATAAAGGTATCAAAAATAGTGAAATTTTTATAATAAGTAGATACAATATCTTGATATATCTATTTTATATATGATAGAATTAGTTAAAGTTATAGAAGGAGGGCACTATGACAAAAGACGAAATGAAGAAAGCTGTTTGCCGGGCGATTGATGAAGCGGCAGAAACGATTCATAAGGTCGTACTCGATATTGAAAGTGAGCCGGAGCTTGGTTTCAAGGAAACGAAAACGGCGGCCAAGATAGAAACGTATATGCGCAGTCTCGGACTGGATCCGGAGACGGGTCTTGCGCTTACGGGAGTCAAGTCCAAGGTCTCCGGAAAAGAAAACGGACCGACCATTGCAGTACTTGCCGAACTGGATGCGGTAGGTACACCGGACAGTCCGAAAGCGGATCCTCTGACGGGAGCAGCTCATACATGCGGACATTTCCTGCAAATGGCGTCCATGCTGGCAGCAGTTACAGGGATTGTCAAGTCGGGCGTGATGAAAGAACTTTCCGGGAATGCCGTATTTTTCGCTGTACCTGCTGAAGAGTATGTGGAAATTGATTACCGCAAACGCTTGAGAAAAGAGGGAAAAATTCATTTCATCGGAGGCAAGAGCCAGCTGGTGTATGAAGGCCATTTCGATGATATCGATATGTCAATGATGATGCATTCCCAGGGTAATGCACCGGAAAAAGCCGTATTTATAGGAAAATCAAGTAACGGCTTCGTCGGAAAGACGGTGCAGTATGTGGGCAAGACGGCACATGCGGCAAACGCACCGCATGAAGGAATCAATGCTTTGAATGCGGCCTGCCTGGGTATCATGGGAATCAATTCTCTCCGTGAAACGTTTAAAGAAGACGACATGGTCCGTGTCCACCCGATTATCACCAAAGGCGGCGATTTGGTGAATAATGTGCCTTCCGATGTGCGTATGGAACTCTATGTCCGGGCGAAGACGATGGATGCTATCGACAAACAGCATAAGCGTGTCGATGCGGCGCTCCGTGCAGGCGGTATGGCGGTCGGTGCGGAAGTGAAAATCGAGACGCTCCCCGGTATGTTCCCGCTTGCATGCAGTGAAAATCTGAATAAGATATTCGTCGATAATGTGAAAGAAGAAGCACCGGATACGGAAATCAGGGAAGCCGGCCACTTTACGGCCTCCACGGATATGGGAGATATTTCCCATCTGATGCCGAGCATTCACCCCTTTATCGGCGGAGCGGACGGAGGACTTCATACCAAAGAGTTCTGTGTCACCGATTTCGAAGCGGCCGCACTTTCTCCGGGGAAAGCCTTCGCCATGAGTATCATTGATCTACTTTTTGATGATGCAAAGCTGGCAAAGGACATACTGGAAAAGGAAAAGCCGATTTTGACAAAGGAAGAATATTTAGCGAAGTTAGACGGTTATTTCGAAGGGTAGTAAAAAAGGAAGAAGGAGCGGAGATGAAAAATATCAAATTGCACTTGATCGTGCTGGTCCTGGTTGTGATATCGGAATTGATAGGAAATATTACAATCGGCGTCGGTATCGGTAAAATCGTACTTTTGCCGATGATGTATGCATTAATTATGGGAGTGTTTACAGCACCGCGGTTTACCAAAATTTCAAGTGAAAAGGAAATCCATGTGGCAAGCGGACTTTTGGGTGTCACGCTGATGCTCCTGATGTCCCGTTACGGGACTCTTGTCGGCCCGACACTGCCGAAAATTCTGGCTGCATCGCCGGCATTGATTTTGCAGGAATTCGGCAACTTGGGAACGGTACTCATCGGGATACCGCTTGCCGTATTTATCGGACTGAAAAGAGAAGCTATCGGAGCGGCCCACTCGGTAGCCCGTGAACCGAACGTAGCACTTATCGGGGAACGGTACGGACTGGATGCACCGGAAGGACGGGGCGTCATGGGCGTTTATATTTGCGGTACGGTTATCGGCACGATTTTCTTCGGCCTTATGGCAAGCGTAGCTGCTTCTTACCTGCCTTTCCACCCGCTCGCGCTGGCTATGGCGGCCGGTGTCGGCTCGGCAAGTATGATGACCGCGGCAGTAGGATCGCTTTCTGCCATGTATCCGCAGATGGCAGACCAGCTGGCGGCTTTCGGGGCAGCAAGTAATATGCTTTCCGGTCTTGACGGACTGTACATGAGTATCTGGATGGCGCTCCCCATGTCGGAATGGCTTTACAGAAAATGTTACCGTATCAAATACGGTGAATATCCGCCGGAAGCGGAACCGCATGATACTATAGAGGAAGTACCGGCAGAAGAGGAGGAGACAAAATGAAATTAACGGAAATATTACAAGTTCTCCTGATTACCGGTGCCATGTCACTCGTTGCGAATGTGGTAGGCACAAATAATCCGCTCGCCCAGGCGATTCCGGGCATGCTGATTCTTATCGTTATCGCTTTTATCGGTATGTGGCTCGGCCGTGTTCTTCCGGGGCATATTCCGGGAGCGGCCTACATCGTCACCTTAGGTTGTATCCTCACCTATCCGGGATTTCCGGGAAGTGACATCATCAATTACTATGTAAAGAACGTAGGATTCCTGCAGCTTTGCACACCGATTCTTGCTTATGCGGGGATTGCCATTTGCAAGGACCTTGATGTTTTTGCCAAGAGCAGCTGGCGAATCGTTCTTGTCAGTATCGTAGTATTTGTCGGTACCTATATCGGATCGGCCGTTATTGCCCAGGTTATTTTGAAAACTATCGGTCAGATTTAATAAACGGAAAAAACTGTCCTCATTACGGGGGCAGTTTTTTTATGTGCGTCATTTCATTATTTTTTGGTTTAGCTCATACTTGTTTTCATTTTTACGTGTCTGCTCACACTTGCCCCTTCCGCCGGCTAACGCCGCCACCTTCCCCGTGTGCGGGGACGGCTTAACATTCTCTGTTTTTTCTTTTATATAAGAATTTATTTAATACCATACCGAAACGCAATTCACCTCTGCCGTCATTCTTGAGCGGAGGCAATTAGGAGCGATGGCATGCGAATTGTATTTTTAGGAGTATAGCGACGCTAAAATGCAATGAGACACCATACCCGACCAACGGAAGCAAGAATCTGGCATGGGTTATCGTCAAAAGCGTATTTAAATAATAAAAACTATTATTTCTTTTCTCCTTAGAGTCAGCTTCCCCCGAACTCGGAGGGAAGTGCCGAGCTTGCGAGGCGATAGGGGCAAGGGTGCGTACACAGGTCAAAATCTTCTTTTGTTTCTGCTCACGCTTGCCCCTTCCGACGGCTTCGCCGCCACCTTAGCCAAAGGCAAAGCGTCTCACACACTTTTACAGCGTCGCTTTGCTCCTCGAAAAGTGGTTTGCTTGCTTCCTCCGACAAGCGGGGACGGCTTTGCGTTTCCTATTCTTTTCTTTATGGACTCACTCAGGAATTACTATTTTTATAAAACTGTATTTTCTGCATATAAGACGGGTTGGCAAATGCTTTTGCGGCGGGTATACTCAAAGGATAGAGAAAGGAGCGGCGTGATGCGGCGTTTATTTTTATTTCTTTTTTTATGGACAGTCTGTTTTACCGCAGGAGCGGAAGAGGTAGTGCCCGTTTCCGGCGGAGAGCGTTCATTTCCGGAAAATCATCAAAAGATAGAGACGGAGAACGGAGAGGACCGTTTTTTTATTTTGACGTGGAAAGAAAACAAGGAAGCCGTATGGTATGATTTGCAGATATTTCCCGAAGAGGAATTTTTCGGTCGTAAAGAAATGAAGCCGCCGGTATACACCAATTCCCATGTGTTCAGAAACGGGATTATTTTGCCCGGTTCTGTTTTTTCGTCTTATAAGGGGCGGGGCGGTTTGTATTTCCGTGTCCGCGGTATCGGTCTGGACGGAACGGTCATTTCTGATTTTTCCCTGCCTTGCGGCTTGAAAAAGGCGGCCCGTTTTTTGCCGGAACCGTCTCCCCTGCCGAGAGTGCATTATCACGAGGGAAACGGCACGGATCTTCTTTATCCTGCTTATTCTTTTGTTCCCGTTCCCGGCGCGGCGGCTTATGAAGTCGAGGTGGCAGAGGAAAAGACGGCAGAAGAAACGGGGGAGATGTTTGATTATCCCGTTTACAGGGACGTGGTGACAAGTCCCGATTTGTTTGACCCTTTTCCGCGGATAGGGACCTTTTACTGGCGTGTCCGCGGTCTTGATGAGGCAGGCGAACCTTTGGGGACATGGAGCCGGCCTGAAAAAATCGTGAATGATCCGTCGGAAAAACGTGAGGTGGGTATACTGGGAGACAGTATCAGTCACGGCGGTGGGCGTATGGCTTACAGTCCTGCCGACTGGTCGTATAATTACGCGGCGTATCTTGATTTTCCCGTCATGAATTTTTCACGCAGCGGTGATGAAACGTCCATGATGGCCGAACGGTTTGCAAGGGACGTGCTTCCTTTTCATGTGCGGTATCTGCTTATCCTGGGCGGGACAAATAATCTGCGTCTCGGGAAAACGGCGGACTCGGTCATCAGCGATTTGCGGACGATAGGAAATATGTGCAGGGAAGCGGATATCATTCCCGTATTTCTCACAATCCCTCCGATAGATCCTCTGCGGATAGAAATGTATTATCACCAGAAAACCGCGGAAGACTGGAAATCATCGTTCCAAAAAGTGAATGACTGGATTCGCGGCGGGCTCCATATCGATACGGCGCTTCCTTTTGAAAGTTATGAAACCATGCCGGCCGGTCTTGCCGCCGACGGACTTCACCCCGATGCCAAGGCCAAGGAAATGATGGCGGCGGTGATTAACAGGGAAATGAAAAAAATCATGGCGGCGGAAACGGAGAAAAAGCAGTCTGTTTCTGCAGAAAAAAGAGGAAAGACTTAAAAATTTTATAAAGGCAAACACAAAAAAAGCGTTCTTCCGGAACGCCTTTTTTATGTCTGTTATCTTCTGATTTTCAGCTCTGTCCATGCTCTGTCATACAGGGGAAGAACTTCGCCGAGGTCTTTTATCCATTCGCCGAGGGGGATATATTTTTTGGCAGCCTTCAGCATGGGATCATTCTTGTACTCTTCCGAGTGGTAGGGAGCCGATTTTGTATTCGGGTCATTGTAGCCGATGTATTCGTAATTTTTCGCACTGACTTCAGGGTCATAGAGGTAGTTGATAAATTCTTCGGCCAGTTCTTTATTTCTTGCTCCTTTGGGAATGGCAAAGGTGTCGGCCCAGATGACGGCGCCTTCTTTGGGAATGACGAAAGCGATATCGGGATTTTCCCGGTAGGAGAAAGAGGCATCACCGGACCACATCATACCGATCCATGCTTCTTCGGCAATAAATTTTTGTTTGATTGTGTCTGTATCATACGCAAGAATCAGGGGAGAAAGACGGTAAAGGTCGTCCAGGGCTTCTTTGATTTCCTGCGGATTTTCGGAATTGACGGAGCGGCCCCGCTTTTTGAGTGCCATACCGATGACTTCCCGATTGTCATTCAGCAAAATGAGCCTGTCTTTGTAGTTGTCATTCCAGAGATCGGACCATGATGAAGGGGCCGTTTTTATATATTTCTTGTTATAGGCAATGCCCGTAACGCCCCAGGTATAGACGACGGAATAGCGTCCGTCGGGATCGTAAGGAGGATGTTGGAGTGACGGGAGAATATAGGAAGTATTGGGCATTTTCGACTTGTCCATTTCTTCAAGCAAATCCAGTTTCAAAAGGGTAGATACCATGTAGTCCGACGGCTGGATGAGGTCGTACCGTGAGCCGCCGGCGTGGATTTTTGCAAGAAGTTCTTCATTACTTCCGAATACGTCATAGTTGATTTTGCAGTGGTATTTCTTTTCAAAGTCCGCCAGTACTTCGGGGGAAAAATTATCGGCCCAGCTGAAAAGATTCAGCACCCGTATGCCCTGCGTGTCTGCGGTTTTTTCTTCACCGCACCCTGCGGCGGTAAGGAGAAAAAAGGAAAGGATAAAGGAAATGATTTTTTTCATGGACGTTCCTTTCATAGAAGTTCTTCCTGTTCATGTTGCTGTTCCCGCCGTTTCAGATGTTTGACATGAAGGAAATCGGCGAAAAGGACGAGAAAAATTTCCACGAGAATCATCAGTGTCGAAAGGGCATTGATTTCAGGGGAAATACCTCGTTTGACCATGGCGTAAATGTAGAGGGGAAGAGTGGTGGAATCCGGACCGGCGACGAAAAAGCTGATGACAAAATCGTCGATGGAAAGCGTAAAGGCAATCAATGCGCCGGCAACGACACCGGGCATGATGAGGGGGAGCGTCACATAGCGGAAACATTGCCAAGGCTTTGCATACAAATCGCTCGCCGCTTCTTCGTATTCCGTTTTCATACCTTCCAGGCGGGCACCTACTGTAATGACCACAAAGGAAAGGCAAAACGTGATATGCGCAAGAATAATCGTCGTTTTTCCTAAAACCAGTCCCGTCTGGGAAAAAAGAACGAGCAGGGAAAGACCCATGACGATTTCGGGAATCAGAATGGGAAGATAAATGAAACCGTTCAGCAGATTTTCAAAGCGGTATCTGTACTTGTGGAGAGCGATGGCCGCCGTCGTACCGAGAATGGTGGAGACCGCCGTGGAAACAGCACCGACAAAAAGAGTATTCAGCAAAGCCTCCAGAACCTGGCGGTTTTGGAAAAGAGCGGCATACCACTTGAAGGTAAATCCCGTCCAAACCGCATTAAGACGGGAGTCATTGAAAGAGTAGAGTGCCAGAATGAGGAGAGGAAGGTATAAAAAAGCGAGAACAGCGAGCGAGTAGGCAAGAAGGACATGATTACGCCAGGTTTTTTGCATGGCCATTTCCTCCTTTCCGTACATTGATGGCTTTGTAGTAAAGGAAAATCAGGACCAGAGAAAGAAGGGCGAGCAGAATGGACAGCGCCGATCCGAAAGGCCAGTCCCGGGCGGAAAGAAACTGGTTCTGTATGACATTTCCCACAAGAGCGGCCTTTGAACCGCCCATGACATCGGGAATAACGAACATACCGAGAGAAGAGATAAAAACGAGTATCGTTCCGGCGGCAATACCCGGCATGGTGAGAGGGAGCGTGATTTTACGGAACGCTCTGAAAGGAGAGGCCCCGAGATCCGCTGCCGCTTCCAAAAGCCGGTGATCAAGCTGCTCGATAGATACGTAAACGGGAAGTATCATAAACGGCAAAAGCGCATAGACCATGCCGACCATGACAGCGCCTTCATTATAAAGAAACTGGACGGGCAAATCCACAATCCCCAGTTTCAGAAGAATCGTATTGATGACACCTTGGGTGCGGAGAATAATGACCCACGCATAGGAGCGGATAATAAAATTAATCCAGAAAGGAATCATGCAGAGAATCAGTCCTTTTTGGCGAATCTGCGGCGGCATTCCGGCGATGTAGTAAGCAAGGGGGTAGCCCATGAGAATCGTGCAGACTGTAGTAACGGCGGCTACAAAAAGAGTCTGTGCAAAAATAGAAATATAAAGGGCATCAAAAAAACGGGCGTAATTTCCGAGAGTCCAGCGGAAAATAATTTCTCCGTAAGGTGTACGGCCCGACAGGGACACGGCGATGACAATCAGCATGGGAATGATGAAAAACACCACCAGCCACAGAAGAGAGGGCGTGAGAAGAAGTTTGCCGTTTTTATTCATTTTTCACGATAACCCCGTCTTTCTCATACCACCAGATACCTACACGGTCACCGATTTGCCAGCGTTTTACATCATCAAAATACTGGTAAGCGATGACTTCCTGTCCCGAGTCGTCAAGAATGATGAAAACCTTATCAATCGTGCCGTAAAAAATGACATCGTCAATTCTGCCGAAAAGACGGGGCGCAGGATGATCTGCCGAAACATCATGTTCGTCGCAGAGATTTAATTTTTCCGGCCGGAGTGCGAGCGTCGTATTTCCGAAAGTAAAGAAATTACTTTCCCCGATGAATTCGGCGACAAAAGTCGTTCTCGGGTGATGATAAATCGTATCCGGATCATCATCCTGACAGATTACGCCTTCATTCATGACGACAATACGGTCACTCATCGTAAGAGCCTCTTCCTGATCGTGAGTGACAAAGATAAAGGTAAGGCCCAACTCTTCCTGCAAATCTTTCAATTCAATCTGCAGCGTTTTTCTGAGCTGGTAATCAAGAGCGCCCAAAGGTTCGTCCAAAAGGAGCATTTTAGGATTATTTACAAGGGCACGGGCGATAGCGACACGCTGCTGCTGTCCTCCCGACATCTGGCCGGGATAACGCTTTCTCAGTTTTTCAAGCTGGATGAGTTTCAGTACCTTTGCGATACGCACTTCCGCTTCCTCTTTGGCAACGCCCTTCATTTTCAGGCCGAAACCGATATTTTCCTCCACCGTCATATGGGGAAATAAAGCATAATTTTGGAAAACCGTATTTACATTTCTTTTATAAGGGGGAAAGTCTGTGATATCCTGCCCGTCAAGAATGATTTTTCCCGACGTAGGACTGTCAAGACCGGCAATGATGCGGAGCAAAGTCGTTTTTCCGCAGCCTGAAGGACCGAGAAGGGTCAAAAACTCACCGTCACGGATAGTGAGATTCAAAGGCGGAATAATGATATGGCCATCATAGCGTTTGGTAATATTTTCGAGTCGCACTAAATCTTTCATTTCTGCTGCGCCACGACCTTTCTGTTACAAGCTGGTAAAACATGAAAAAGGAAGCCAACTCAACCCGGTCACGAGGCCGGTTATTTCTTTTTACACCGCCTTCCGCAAAATATTCACGGAAACGGATAAAAATCCCCTTTCGGGATTACCCATTGAATCGGTTTCCTTTACCGTCTTTTTTAATTATACAAGTATTTATATAAAAATAAAATGCTTCAGAAAATATTTTTCCTAAAAAATAAAAGAGAAAAGAATTTTTTAGGAAGATTCTTTATAATTTTTTAAATCATGCATGTGTTCTTTGATTTCCCCTATATTTCTCTTTATGTTTTGCACTGTGTCTTTTACGCCTTTTACACGGGGAAGAATGTCCGTGGCACTGTGAGAGTCGCCGGTGAAATCAATAGGGCCGAGCGTTACTTTGCCGTCTGTGATATGAAAGGCATCGGTCGTGAATGTGCCTGCTTTCGTTTCAATGGACACGTTGTAGAAATCAAGAGCCTTGCCCTTATTATGGAAAGCGCCGCTGATTTTCCGGAAAGGAATTAATTTATAGTGGCCGCTTCCGGAAGAAAAAGTGCCGGAAGAAATGACTTTTTTGGAGTTGCCGTCGCAATGAATCTCTCCGTCAAGGTCGACATAGCAGGACATCCGTATGCTTTTGGCGGGATAGCGGGCATCGAGATCGAATCCTTTGACATAAATGTCGTAGGCTCTCGTATCGATATGGTAATTTCCGTAGGCCTCGAGCCTTCCGCCGTAGACACGGCCGGTGACGTTGGTGAAATCAAAACGCCCTCCGCGGTAACGGACATTTCCTTCCACTTGGGTGAAATCAAGGGCGGGAATGGAAAGTGTTTTCATCGACAGGTGGCCCAGGGCAAGCGGACGTTTGAGCGGACCTGTTGCAGTGGCGGTAAGATCCATTTTATCGCGGATACTTTCGCCGAAACCGAGGGAAGACGGATCGATTCCCGAAAAAACGGCATTCATGTTCACTTCATGTTCAGGACGGGTCATGTCGATATCCCCGTAGAGGGACATACCGTCTCCTACTGCCGTGCCGCCGAATGAGCCGGAACGGAAATCAAGGAAAAGCGATTTTTCCGTATCAACGGAAGCATGAAGATTTACATGGGAAAGAATAAAATGCCGTGTGTCATAAAAGGCTTCAATCCGGCAATTGTCCAAATGGAGTTGAAACTTCATCTTATTTCCGTTTCGTGTGAAGTTTTTGATATGGTCATCCAGAGTCAATTTCTGTCCGGCCGGCTCATTTGTTTTCTTTTCGGGCCGGGCAATGAGATCGACATTCATATTTTTATCGAAATACAGGGCAAAAGAAGCGTCTTTCAGCTTGATATCCGAAATGGCGGTGGCCCGCAATTTACCGCGCAGGATATCCCAGGGACGTACCTTCATACGTACTTCGGGAACAAATAAAATGGGACGGTTCGCCTCATCATTCCATTGCAAGTTTTTAAAAAGTACGTAACCGGTAATATCGGCGGAAATTTTTTCTGCCGTAATCGTCCCTTTCAACATATGCTGTTTTTCTACGGCATAATTAAAAATCTGTGCCGCCGCAAAAGCTGCGATTTGTGCCACCAAAAGAAGTCCCACTGCAGCAGTGAGAAAAAATACAGCCATCCGGCGGATTTCTTTTTTATGGCGGAAATAAAAGTCAGTCATAGTCCTTATCCTTTGCTGTTTTTATTGTAATGCAAAAACGGAGTGAAAGATAGGATGAGAAGACGCGGGAAAATCATATTTCCTTTCTTTTCTGGAGTATTATGGCCGTATTCTGCTATAATATAAAAAAGGGAGGGATACATTATGGATAAGGTACATATTGATTTAGGTGCAAATTCCTATGATGTCATCATTGACCGGGGGCTGATCGGCCGGACCGGAAAAGAAATCAAGGACCTCACAGGTGCAAAAAAAGCGGTCATTCTCACAGAAGCGGGCCTCGACAGACTTTACGGGCAGGACTTGAAAGCACAGCTTGAAGCGGCGGGGACGGACGTTCTTATGATGGTACTTTCTCCCCATGAAAAAACACGGAATTTATCGGTGGTCAAAAGAGTTTACGAAAGTCTTGCCGATTTCGGGATGGAAAGAACGGATCTCCTGGTAGCCTTGGGCGGACGTGTCGTCGGTGATGTGACAGGCTTTGTGGCCGCCACATTCCACCGCGGAATGAATTACGTGCAGGTACCGACCTCATTGCTCGCACAAATCGGAAGTGCCATCGGCGGTAAAGTATCCATCGATTTAGGGAAAAAGAAAAGTTTAATCGGTGCTTTTTATTGCCCCAAGTCCGTGTATGTCGATCCCGACTTGGTAAAAACACTGCCGCTGCGCTACGTTCACAACGGACTGGGAGAGGCGGTGAAAGTAGGCTGTGTATCCGACAAAGAACTGTTTGAAATTTTTGAAAAAGCCGGTACGGAAGAAGAAATCTTTAAGAAACTTCCGGAAATCATACGGCGTTGTATAGAAATCAAATCACGCCTTGTAGAAGCGGATCCGGCGGATAAAAAAGAAAGACGCATTCTCGACTTCGGTCATGCTATCGGAAGGGCGGCAGAAAGCTATTACCGCTTTGACGACCGGGCACTTACCCACGGAGAAGCCACGGCGGCAGGCATGTACATGATGACCGCAGCATCGGAAATGCTGGGACTCACGGAAAAAGGAACGGCAAAACGCATCGAAAAAGTGCTGAAATTCCTCGGACTTCCCACCTCACTCGACATTCCCGCAAAAGACCTGGGCATGCTGATAGAAGCCAACGGCCGTTTCGGCAAAGACACCGGAGAAATTCCGTTGCTTATGGAAATCGGGAAAGGCTATCTCTATAAAGGGGATATCGAAAAAATAAAAAAATATTTGGGACTGGACTGAAATCATTTTCAAAAAACAGGACAGAAACAAGGGCAGGCGCAAGCCTGCTCTTTTATATATAAGAAGATATAAAGATTTATATTAAAAAACTGATTAAACGAATGTGTTTTTAGAAAATGATTTGAGATAAAAAGCGTATAAATGTTATAAAATAGATAAAAATTATATGTATTATATCTATTTTTGTGCAATAAATTGTAGTAAAATTAGTCAGAATGTTTAAATAATGCACATAGCTGATTTAAAAGAAAGGAGAGTAGGGGTTAATTTTTATAGCAGTTATTTCATTTTTTTGAGGAGAAGGGATTTGTTAAGAATGAAAAAACAATTGGGAGTATCAGTAGGTGTTTTACTTTTACTGGGCGGATACACAAATATATCTGCTACAGAAAAATTAGTTTACGAATTAAATCCGGTTGTGGTTACGGCGACGAGAACAGAGAAAAAACTTTTGGATACGCCTGCAAACACACAGGTTGTTTCGCAGAAACAGATTCGGGAGAGCGGATACACAAGTGCTTATGAAGCAGTCAAAAATCTTTCTCAAGCATATTCTTACGAATATCAGGAAGATGGAGACGGTTATGGCGGAATGGTTTCCCGTATCCGTATTCGTGGTATAGACTCAGGCACATTGGTATTGGTTAACGGTGTACCTTCCAACTTCAAAAATACATCATCTTTAGGGAACATACCGACAGATCTAATTGACAGGGTAGAAATAGTAAAAGGGGCAGGTTCTGCCTTGTATGGACCTCAAGCCATAGGCGGGGTTATCAATGTCATTACGAAGAAACCGGTTGGAAATGAGAAAACAACAGGAGCTGTTTACGGCAGCATGGGTAACCGCTATAAAGATATCGGATTTCATGTGGAGTCAGCTAAAATCATAGCCGGGTACAAAAAGGCGTATACCGGAGATCTGAATAATGTGACAAAGCCTGGAAATACGGGAACCTCGGGAGCTACTGTTCCTTTTACAATTAAAGATAAATCGAATCAGCAGGGATATATAACCGTCAGTCCGTTTAAAGATTTTAATTTCGGCTACAGTAGGACAGAATACAAATCGACTTACGTGGCAGGGCAATATCTGAACTATAAGCCCAAAATTAAAAAAATAGGTAACTTTACTACAATCATGGACGGATGGAATTTCTTGTACAGACCTGAAAATACGGGTTTAAGATTTGCCGGAAGCTATGACAGGAAAAAAATTCTGGGTAAATACAGCAATGCGCAAGATGATAGCAGATATAACGGATATAATATTAACCTGGATTTGCAGAAAACGCTTTCTTTCAAAAACGAAAATGATTCCCTGGTTTTAGGTGTGGCTTTTCAAAGAGAATATTGGAAAGCAAATAGTAAAAGGAGTGGCTTTCAAGATAAGGAAAACGGCAGGAACAGTTTTTCATTTTATCAGTCATGGGATCACAGATTTTCCGATCGCTTTAATATGATTTTTGGCTTGCGGGAATACTGGATGAATAAGTCTCTTTATCAAAAAGAGGATTTTCAACTACTTCCGCAGTTACAAGGGAATTACCGATTGAATGGCAAATCGTCACTGTATTTCAATGTAGGTAAGTCTTTTGAAATGCCGGCATTGGATGTAGGATACTATACGAAAAATATTATTCTTACCAATGATGTAAATCCCCAGCATGGATGGACCTATGAATTAGGCTATAAATACGATAGTAAAAAAGAAACATTTACTGCCAATCTGTTTTACATGGACATTAAAGACAAGTGGTTTTATGATAAGTTACCCGATCCGGATGATCCGACTGCTTTCCCCGGAAAATATATATCGGTATTAAAAAATTCCGACGAATATCACAATAAGGGGTTAGAACTCAGCTATAAAAAAGTTGTAAACGATAATCTGGAGGTATATACAGGATTAACTCTTCAAAATCCGGAGATAAAGACAAGGAAGAAAAATGCATGGGAACAAGATGCACCTAAATATATTTGGACAATCGGATCCGGTTACCATAAAGATAAATTCTCTGCAAATCTGAACCTTTTTGCGAACATGGGAAGACAAAAATCTTATTATAAAAAAGACCATAAATCTGTGCCGGGCGATCACAATTTGAAAAGCTCTTTTGATCTTACGATGACTTTATCATATAAGCCAAGTGAGTATGACACAATCCGTCTGGTAGGCAGAAATTTATTAAACCAAAGCTATCCCATGAATGATTTGGAATATAGAAACACACCAATTAATTTTTATCTTACTTATGAACGTAAATTTTAAAGAAATTTAAAATAAAAGGTATATGCTTCTGCATATACCTTTTATTTTTGCTATTTTAAAACTGCGGGTAGAAACTTAAAAAATAAAATTATATACTGGATACAAATCATCATAGAGGAGAAATGAGGAATGAAATGAATATTTCTAAAATAGGGAAATTTTTTATGAATATCGCTCTGGTGTGCGGCCTTCTTGCCGTCGCAGGATGCGGTATTCCTGCCGAGAAAGACGGAGCTTCCGTTGCCTATCAGGTGACCGATGAATTCGGGCATACTCTTACTTTTACGAAAAAACCGGAGCGGATTTATGCCTCCACCTTGGGACTGAATGAAATACTGATTCATCTCGTCGATCCCGGACGGATTACCGCACTGCCGCAGGAGGCGTACGATGAAAAGGATTCGCTGATATACAAAGAAGCGCAAACGGTGGGAAAAAAATTACCGGAAACGCTCAGTACGGAACAGATTCTGGCACTGAAACCGGACCTTGTAATCATGCAGACTGCGGGCGACAGGGATAAAGCTGCCACACTCCGTGATATGGGGATACCTGTTTGTGAGATGAAACCTGCCCTGAATTATGAGGGCGTAGTCAGTCATATCCGCATGACCGCACAGGCGGTAGGGGAAGAAGAAAAGGGCCAGGAAATGCTCCGTGAGATGGAGAAAAAGCTTGAAAAAGTCAGGACGGCACTCTCTTCCGTTCCCGAAGAGGACAGAAAAATTCTTATGGCCTATTCCATGAACGGCGTTTTCGGAAGTAAAGACGGCTTGTTTCATCAGATTTGTACCATGGCGGGCGTGAAAAACGGGGCGGCCCTGGGAGGATTGGAACGGGGCGGTCATCTTTCGAAAGAAAAAATTCTTGCCATCAACCCCGACTATTTCCTTTTTCCCGAGCGGGCATTTGTCAGCCGTACGGGAGAGGATATTGACGGCTACATAGAGGAAGTGCTGGCCGATCCTGCTTTGCAGGGCGTGAAGGCCGTGCAAAAAAGACAGATTATAAAAATAAAAGACCGGTACCGTTATGCATCATCCCAGTATTTTGCAGATGCGGTTTATGAAATAGCATCCCGGGTCTATCCCGGCGCATTCGGAAAATAAGAAAAGCGGCTTTTCTGCGGAAGAGCCGTTTTTGACGGAAACGGAATAGCGGGAAGGATTTTGCTTTCTTTATATTTCTTTATAAAAACTATCTATAAGAAATAGAGACCTCAAAAGTTATGAAATACTGTCATAACTTTTTCTTTTTGTCCGGAAAAGGAGATAAAAAGAATGCTGTTATTCTAATTCAGAATCAGAGTTATGAAAATAAGTTTATAAAACAGAATAAAGAATAGGTTATATAGAAATCAGTTATTTTATTCCTCTTTATCGTTCATGATATTATTTTGAGGAAATTAGGACAGACATAACAATAATAACGAATCTGGCCATCACGAGAACTATACCCATGTATTTCAGGTATGGAGGAAACCTATGGCTTTATTATCTTTATTTTCGTTGGCAGGCGCCATTTTTCTCGGCTTTTTCCGCAAGATGAATACAGGACTGGTTTGTATCGGTTTTGCACTTTTGCTCGGGAAAATCGCAGGCATGGCCGATCGTGACATCATCGGCGGCTTTAACTACTCGTTATTTCTTATGCTTCTCGGCGTGACTTATCTGTTCGGGCTCGCGGAAATCAACGGGACACTGAAACTTTTGACACGGAAAATCACCGTACTGGCAGGAAAACATACTTACATGATTCCTGTCGTGATGTATGTTTTTGCCACCGTTTTGTCCGCACTGGGACCGGGAACGATTCCGACGACGGCGATTATGATGGTATTCGGCATGACCCTTGCGGTGGAAATGAAAATCAATCCGGCCATGCTGGCGGCCATTATTTTCCTCGGTGCGGCGGGAGGCGGTATGTCACCTCTGGCGGCGACGGGCATTATCGGACTTGACCTTTGCCAGGGATTTGGACTTACCGGCATCGAACTGCCCCTTCTTGTGAACGGCGTATTATCTTCCACTGTCTATGCGGCCCTTGTGTATGTCGCATTCGGCGGTTATAAATTGAAATCCGACGTAGTTTTACAATTTTCCGACATTCCTGCTTTTAATAAAGAGCAGATTATTACTCTTATCGGAATAGCGGTCATGGTGGGACTTGTCATGCTTTTCAAAGTCAATGTGGGACTTGCCAGTTTCACGGTGGCCATGGTTCTTTCCTTCCTCCGTGTGTCCGATGAAGAACAGGCCTTGAAAAAGATTCCCTGGGGCACACTGCTCCTGATTTGCGGGGTCGGTGTTCTTATGAATGTCATTATTTCTCTGGGCGGAATTGATTTGCTTTCCGCATCGCTTGCCTCCGTGATGAGCGCGAAAACGGCGACAACGATTCTCGGCGTAACGGCAGGCGTCATGTCCTGGTTTTCTTCCACTTCCGGTGTCGTCATGCCTACCCTTATACCGACCATTCCCCATATCATCCAGCAGATGAGTATTTCCGTAAATCCCGTCGAATGGGTGACGGCGATTTCCATGGTATCGAATACGGCAGGCATCAGTCCTCTTTCTACGGGAGGAGCACTGGCACTCGCCGCTTATTCCGCAGAAGCGGGAGCCGCAGCAGGAGAATTGGACCGGCTCTTTATCAAAATGTTCAGCATTTCCGCAGCAGGAGTCGTTACACTTTCCATACTGGCCTACTTCGGATTCTACCGCTGGCTTCTCTGACTTTATAAAACAGCCGCCCGGAAAGGGCGGTTTTTTAATTTCATGAAGGGAAAAAACAGAATTTACTCTTGATAAATAAAAGAGGAAACAGAAAAAAGATAAATGAATACAAAAGTTGGTTTTTTAATAAATATATAGAAAAAAATAAATATAAAACATATAATAAAGACAGAATCACAGATAATCAGAGGAGGATATCATGAAGAAAAAAGATGTTTTAAAAGCCGGTGTGCTCGGCATGCTCGTGGCAGGCGTACCCTGTATGGGATGGGCCGATGCTGCAGAAATGCCCGTTTATTCCCTTGATGAGGTCGTTGTCACGGCGACAAGAACGATGAAAGAAATCCAAGAGGTGCCTTCGAGCATCAGCGTCATCACGGCGAAAGACATGGAAAAGAAAAATATTCATACCGTCCGTGATGCCATCGGTCAGATGCCCGGTCTCCATATCGACAGACAAGGTGACAGCAGCGAAATCAGTTTGCGCGGCTTCGATACGACGAATATTCTTGTCCTTGTCGACGGCGTCCAAATGAACAGCACCTACAACAGTAAGGTGAATTTGAATGACATTCCGGTCGATAATATCGAACGCGTCGAAGTACTCCGCGGAGCGGCCTCTTCCATTTACGGCGGACATGCTGTCGGCGGTGTCGTCAATATTACGACAAAAGAAGCTAAAGAAGAAGGAACGACGGCAACGGCCAATCTTTCTTACGGTAGTCACGACACTTGGAAAAAGTCCGTTTACCTCCATTCAAAAGCCAATGAAAAATGGTCCTTCGGTATGGGGTATGAAGAAAGAAAATCCGACGGATTCCGCGGTTTCTACGGGGCGGCAAAGAAAATGAAAAAACCGGAGCCGGAAAACTATACAGCTGATTTACCTGTTCTGTCTAATAAAAGCTATGTCTATGGCGGCCGGGGTGAAAAAGCATGGAAGTATGAAGGGTATAACGCCTATATAAAGTATGATATCAGCGATACACAGTCTCTCAAATATTCCTATGCCCATACGGAAAGCAACTATCACTATAACAATCCTTTCAGCTATGTAAGGGATGCGAACGGGAATATGGTATTCAGCGGTACCGTGAAAACACAGAAGGGAGATCTCATCAAACTTGCTCCAAAAAACTTCTACGGCCACCTTGGTGAAGGCGTGAAAGAAAGGCATATTCTCTCTTTCAAGGATACAGCCCATAAGCTGGAATCCTCTCTGAGTTACTCAAGAGATAAATATAACGGATACACCGGTCCTACTCTTTCCCCAAATTACACAAAAGCAGATTGGGAAGGCGCCGGGGATTACTCGAGCCATCCCGAAAAAATTTACAATTTCAATTTGGAAAAAGCATGGGAAAAAGTGGGAGACAATCACACCATCGTAGCGGGACTGAATTTGAAACAGGAAGAAATGGACCAGGACAGATTCAATCTTTCCCGGTGGAAAGATAAAGATTCGAAAATAAGGTACTATGCTAATGACAAGGGCAAAGTAAAAAATATGGCACTTTATGTCCAGGACGAATGGAAAGTTTCCAATCCCGCAACGGTCTATCTGGGCGTACGGTATGACCGGTTCCAAAAAGGAGACGGTTATTTCTGGAAAGACCAAAATAAAGGTAAAGATAAAGAAAAATACAGCAGGTCATCAAAAGGGAAAACCTACAATGAGATCAGCCCGAAAGTAGCTTTCAGCTATCAGGCCGATAAAAATACAAATTACTATGTGTCTTACGGACACTCCTTTAATCCGCCACAGCTCTACAATATTTACCGATACGGCAAAACCCGTTCCGGGGATAAAATCAATCCGAACCCCGGCTTGAATCCGGAAACATCGGACACCTATGAAATCGGGGTCAAGAAAAAACTGTCCGATAAAACGAATCTGTCGCTCAATGCCTACCGGATAAAAACAAAAGATAAAATTACCTACGTCTCTTTTTATGAGAAAAATAAACCTCAAACAGAGAAAAAAGTCGATTATAAGCAGTACGTCAACTACGGAGAAGAAAAGCGGCGCGGTGTGGAGCTCGAACTCACCCATTCTTTCAATGAAAATCTGTCGGGGTATATGAACTGGGCATGGCAGACAGGAAAATTGAACGGTTCGGGGTTGGCTGGTACAGATCAGACAGCTTACTCCGGTGTGGTAAACTACGGTATACCGAAGCATATTTTCCATGCCGGTCTCGATTGGAAAAAAGACAAGCTGAACCTGCTCCTCGACTGCGAATATGTGAGTGCCAGAATGGCTTCCGGTGCAGCGACCGATGAATACGGAGCGTATGACCAATACTTCCTTGTCAATACGGCTGTCAACTATGACCTCACAAAGGACTGCGCTCTCCAGCTGGCCGTAGATAACCTGTTGGACCGTACTTATTACAGTAAGGAAGCCACTGACGGAAGAACTTATACTTTCAGTGTGACATACAGAATGTAACGGAAAGGAAGCTTCATGAAAAAATATAAAAACCTAAAAATTGCTCTTCTTATCTTTGCCGCCTGCCTGACTCTCGGCGGAGCGGCGGAGGCGAGACGGGAAGAACCTGCTGCGGTTCCGGCGGAATTAAAGGGAACATCGCCGCACAATCCGCAGGTTTCCCGCTACTATCTCGATGAACTTGTCAAAGCGGGCAAAATGACAAAGACGGAAGCGGAAAAAACGGAAGTCTATATGATTTTCCGTCATGCGAGACGTATGCAGGACCTCAAAGAAGTGGAGGACTATGACAGGGAAGCCCGCCGGGCCTATATGAAACTCAAAAGAGAACTCCGCGGAAATCCTTTGGAAGAATACGCCGCCTATTGCGGATTCACCATGGAAAGAGCGAAAGAACTGATAGATGCCATGCATGATTCCGACAAGGGAACGAGGCAGTATAACGCTTATAAAAATAATAAATAAAAAGGAAAATTAAAAAGAACTACTCCGTGGTAGTTCTTTTTAATTTTCTTTTATTTATTGACTAGAACTTATACTCATATTCAATCATGCAAGAACGAGGAGTAGAGTAATAAGCGGTAGTTGATCCGCCAAAATTATCAGTTCGGTTCAATAAGTTTTGCATTGTGAATGTAACATTACTGTTCCTGTTTGGAGCATAACGAATCATTAGAGAAGTAAGAAAATAAGGCTTTATATCGAAAGATGGGGAACTACTTGGAGAAGCAACTCTTTTAAACATATAAGTGCCTTCTAAATTAGTCGACCATTTATTTTTTGTATAGCCGATTCCTCCGCTTAATTGTATTTGTCCGTAGATACGATCCCAATAATTCTTAACTTGTACAGTAGATGGTGCATTATCGGCTCTGGTCTTTATTTTAGGATTATGAACAGTTAATCCTAAATGATAATTTAAACCAAATGCATTTTGATAATTAACAGAAGCTTCGGCACCAAAATTCTTTAAGTCCTGATTGGTAGAATAGCTTTTGCCGCCACCTCTTCCTAGTGTATAGGCAATATTATCTTTTATGTAGTATTTGAATAAGCAAGCTTTCCAAAGATGATTATTATGCTGGTTTTTCCAACCCAGTTCATAATGCATACCCTTTTCCGGCTTTAATGCAGTATTTCCTTCTAAACGATTGACCCCTGAAGAATACATTTCTCTAAGATACGGCATTCTGAAGGATTGTCCGATAGAAGCATAAAGACTTTCATTTTTTGTAAGTTTATAAATATACTGTACTTGTCCACTGAAATTATTAAATGTCTTTTCATGCATTTTTGCCCAGGTTTCTCGGGCACTTAAGAGAAAATGATTTTGCTCATTTAATCTTTTCTCATATTGGGCATAGATTGAATAATTATTTTTGCTGTAATGTTTATTGGCGAAGGTATCAGGCTTATAATATTCATGTTGGAAATTCATCCCCAAAGTATATTTCGCGGATTTGTTATTCCACATTTTCATCAAATCGCCACCATAAGAGTAGTTTTCTTCTTGTTCAAATACATATTTAGGGTAACCGCGTTTACTTCCACGAGAAGATATAAAGTCTGTATTTGAGCTATCGGAAAGAGAGCGGTTATAGTAAATGATTCCTTTTGTTGAGTTATTATTAAAATGGTATTGCAAAAAATCTTTTTTGTAATTATATAATCTGTTATATCTGATTTTACCTGTTAATAAATCATAGCCATCACCAAAAACATAATCATAATCTTTTTTAGACTGGGTGTGTTGGTACATAAGGCTGGAGTGGTCATTAAACCGGTAATTTATAAAGTAACTGTTTTTTCGGATATCTCGAACATAATTATTCATTTTCTTTTTGCTTGTTATTAAATCCGAAGTTTTTAGTGATGTACCCCAGTGGTTATGACTATATGCGAAAGAAAGTTTACCTGCCTGAGTGCTAAATTTATATTTCTGACGATTTTTAGTACCTACTGCAAGAGACATTTTGTTAGGTAATTCATTTGCAGTTATGATGTTTATTACACCACCGATAGCTTCGCTTCCATAAAGTACCGCGCCGCCTCCTTTAATAATTTCCACTTTGCTAACACTGTCGAATGGAAGGTCTTCCAAGTTGTATCTGCCGTTTAAATTAAGAGGTGTGCCATTAATCATTACGAGAGTCCCTTTATTTACCCCACGAATGATAAGCTGGCTATTTTTGGATCCTAAAGAAGAACCTTCAGGTCCATAACCCATGAATGTAAGGCCGTTAGTGTAATTTAGGGCAGAAATAATGTTTGAAGTTCCGGTTCTTACTAAATCTTCTTTGCTATATACTCTGGTTGAGGCAGCGATATCAATATCTTTCTTTTCAGATCGGGTGGCGGTAACAATAACTGGAGATAGGGAGTAGATTGGCCGTTCATTTACGTCTTCCGCATTAGTGGTAATACTATTGGAAAATGTTGTGGCGGCAAGAATTACAACAGGTAATAGTTTACGGTATTTCTGTTTCATAAAAGACCTCCATAAAGTTAAAATATATATGAAATATATAATTAATTATATTATATTAAAAATATAATAGCTATTTGTTTTAAAATAAAAAGTGAAATTATTTTAAAACAAAAATTCTATTAATTTATTATTTTAATACAGACAAAAAATATAAAAACAAGAAATAAAAAAGAAATACCGGGAAGATTATTCCCATATTTCCAAATGAAAAGCACTATCCTGAAACGGGTAGTGCTTTTTATGTATGATTTGAAAAAGTAAAGAAACCGGTTATTTGGCAGGCGGAGCCAGGCGGCCGCTTTCCACTTCGTCTTTTAAATACTGAAAGATGACTTTAATCGGAACGGCTTTGGGAAGAGGTCCCCATTTTGCCGTGCCTGCGGTATGAAGCTTGATTTTCCCGTCCGGTGTATATTCCGTCGCCGATAAAAGCATAATTCTCTTATGGGCCATATTCATCTTTACGCGGTAGATGGTGTTGTCGGGACCGTTTTCCGTATTCGGGATTTGTGCATACATCCAAAAAGTGGCGTATCCGTCTTTATAGGTGGTCCGCTTTCTGTCGATATAATAAGAAGAGTGGGAGTTGGGATTTTTGTACATTAAGAGCCAACTGCTGTTTTGCGGATCCGGCATTTCGGCTTGGATATAATGTTGATAAATACTTTTGCCTACTGTACCGGAAAGAACGGGGTTCCATTTGGACGGGGAATTTTCTTGTTTTTGTTCCAAGAGAATCTTGCCGTCTTTGGCACGGGTTACAAAAGACAGAGAGCGCCAAAGCCGTTTTGACGGATCGAATTGGAGCGTGGAAAAGGTATCTTTTTCATCGCCGGCCAGGCAGATATCGATAGAAGATAATTGCCCGTCTGTCCGGTAAGAGTCGGTGTCGATAAAAACATTCGGAAAGGCTATGTCATTGACCCAGTTTACGGCGGATACGGGAGTGCCGGAAAACAGTAAAAAAGCAGATAAAAGTAAACAGTATTTTTTTCGCATCATCTTTGCCCTTTCGTGCACGGAGATTTATTTTTGGTATACAATAGGAAAAGAAACGGTACGACAAAGGGAATGCCCCGCCGTATTTCGTGATATTCTTTTTTTATTATACCAAGATGTTCCGCCTTATTCAAAATACAGAGTCTGCAGAAATGCGGAAGAGGAGATACCATGGAAATCATTTTTGCCCGCCCTCAAGACAGTGCCGTATGGAAGGTCAGTGAAAGTTACCTGCTCGGACGTCCTCCGGAAAGAGGGACAATCATTTGCTACAAAAAGGCTTTTTATATAGACCGGGACTGTTTTGAAATAAAGGGACGGGAAATACCCGGTATGTCCGTTCCCGTGACAACGACGCTGGACAGTGAGGAGAAATCTGTTCTTGCCGTCAGGGAATTCATGAACGGCCGCCGTCTTCCCGTAGGAACGGCAGTTGCACTTTCCGCCAAAGGGATTTTTGTGTTTTCCGAAAAAGAGTGGACACCAAGCGGTCCGTTTGAAGAATTGAAATGGCCGGAAACGGTGGTGCAATGGGTTATGACTGCAGAAGAGGCAGAAGAAAAATACGGACTTCCCGGCAAAAAGGCAAGGAATGACTGTAAAAACAATTTATTCTCACCGGGAGAGGCAAGAAAGTCAGGGCCGGCGTGGCTCATTACCGCAGAGGCGGCAGACAGAATGTACGGAACGGGAAAGGAAAAAATCGCGCCTGTAAATCCTTTTCTTTTGGTATTTTCCACTGCAGAGGCAGGTGTCCTTTGGAACCGTGACGGCGGAGACGTCCGTGCCGCTGCGGCAGGTGCGGGACACAGAGCGGCCCGCCTTTTTGACGGAGACCGCCGTCAGTCGGGCCGGACATGGCTCGTCACGCGGATGGCCATGGACCGCCTTTACGGACCTGCCGATTCCGGGAAAATGAAAGCGCTGGCGGAAACACTCCGCCCCGCAGGTGCAAAAACGGAATAGAAGACAAATGATTTTCTGAAACTGATATATAAATGATTTTCTGAAACTGATATATAGATGAATTTAGATATAGAATGTGATAAAATATAAGTAGTAAAAATAAAATAATTAACTTACAGAAAGGATACAACCATGAAAAAACATATCGTATTTCATTTGGATAACGAAAGTAAAAAGAACATGAACGGTGCTTTTTTGACCTACGAAATGAAAAATGACGGCGAGCTTATTTTTTCTGCCGATACGGAAAGTCTGAAACAGCTCGGAGAAAAACTGCTCCGCATGGCGGAAGAAGGCGCTAAAGAAATGACGATTACCGTTGACGCCGATACGACGAAAGAAAAAGCGTACAAAGAAAGCAAAGAAAAAGAAGGCAGACTGTTCCTAGAAAAAATTAAAGACATTGTCCCCGGTACATCAGACATCATGGTGCTTTCCGCAGACGGAAAAATGTACAGCCTCATTGTCACCAGACGCCCTAATGATGACGGATACCAAGTGGCTTTAGAAATCGGGCATAAGAAATATTTCCTCGGCAAACCGGAAGGGAAATACATGTACAACGAAAGACCGCTCAGCCCCATGAAAGCACGCATGACCTATGAAGACGTAGAAGCGGCCGTCAATTATTTCGTGGAAAACAGAGGAAACACCGTTCCCAGAGGAGAATAACAGCAGGAATTCTTAAAAACAGAACAGACAAAGAAAAACCGTCTATCAAAAAGGCGGTTTTTATATGAGTAAAAACAAAAAATAAAGAAATGACTCACACAGAAAATCTGTCTTGACCGTAACAAAAACAAAAACCTCCATTTCACAAGCCGTCCCCGTTGTTTAAACACGAAAGGAAGAATACGAAACGTAAGCCGTCCCCGGATGACGGGAAGCAAGCGAACCACTTTTCGAGGAGAGGAGCGACGCTGTAAAAGTGAGTGAGACGCTTTGCCTTGGCTAAGGTGGCGGCGGAGCCGTCGGAAGGGGTAAGTGTGAGTAGAAACGAAAGAATGATTCTGACCTCTGTACGCAGACTTGCCCCTATCGCCTCGCAGACTCGGCACTTCCCTCCGCGTTCGGGGGAAGCGAACAACTAAGGAAAAAGGAATCAAGTTTTATAAAAGTATTAACTGTCAAATGAGTACACAAAGAACAGAATAGGGAACGTGAGCCTTCCCCGCTTGACGGGGAAGGTGGCGGCGTTAGCCGACGGAAGGGGTAAGTGTGAGCAGAAACGGAAAAATGATTCTGACCTCTGTACGCAGACTTGCCCCTATCGCCTCGTAAGGCTCGGTACTTCCCGGCCAAAGGCGAAGCGTCTCATTGCGTTTTCGCGTCGCTATGCTCCTAAAAACACAATTCGCTTGCCACCGATTTCGGGGGAAGCTGACAACTAAGGAAGAAAGAAATTATAGTTTTTATATGAGTAAAACCTCAAAATACGGAAATAGCACACAAAAATCCGTCTTTGTTCCGGCGTATATATTTCATTTTACAGGAGAAGGCAATAAAAAAAGCCCCCTTTGGGGAGGCTTTTTATTATTTCTTTTATAAGAATATATATTTCCCGATGAACAGGAGGGTCAGTATGTACATGAGAAGACTGACTTTTCTTGTATGCCCTGTGAGTGCATTGATTAATGTGTATGAAATGATACCGAAAGAGATGCCTTCGGCAATGCTGTAGGTGAAGGGCATGGCGAGGATTCCTATGTAAGCGGGGACGGCTTCGGTGGGATCGTTGAAGTCTATGCCCGCTACGGATGTGAACATCAGGAAGCCGACGATGATGAGGGCGGGAGCGGTTGCAAAAGCGGGTATTGCCATGAAGAACGGGGAGAGGAAGAGGGCAAGCGCAAAGAGTATCGCTACAGTGACGGCGGTGAGTCCTGTCCGTCCGCCTTCGGAAACGCCTGCGGCACTTTCTACGTAAGTGGTCGTTGTGGAAACGCCGATGCAGGCACCTATGGTGGTAGCGAGGGAGTCGGCCATGAGTGCTCCTTTGATACGGGGGAGTTTTCCGTCTTTGTCAAGCATGTTTGCTTTGGAGGAAACTCCGACGAGTGTGCCGAGTGTATCAAATATATCAACGAAGAGGAAAGCGAAGAGGACTACAATGAAGTCTACGCTGAAAGTTCTTGAGAAGTCGAGGTGCATGAAAACCGGGGCGAGGCTTGCCGGTGTAAAAGAGGCGAGGCCTGCCGATAAATTGGGAAGTGTACTGAAAGCTCCTTTGGCGGGATCGGGAATGTAAAGGCCCGAGAGTTCGCAAAGAATGCCGAGAAGCCAGGTGAAAAGAATGCCCCATAAAATATTTCCTTTGACTTTTTTGACCATGAGAATGCCCGTAAAAATCACGCCGATGATAGCGAGGACGACGGTGATGCCCGTGGTATGGAAGGTTCCCGAGAGAATCGCCGATTTAAAAGAGAAAAGGGATACTTTGGTGGCCGGGTTGGCTACGATAATTTGGGCACTCGTAAGACCGATGAAGGCGATAAATAATCCGATTCCAGCGGAAACAGAGCGTTTCAAGTTCATCGGAATGGCGTTGAAAATGGCTTCACGCACGTTGGTCAGGGAGAGGAGAATAAAAATCAGGCCTTCGATACAAACGGCGGCGAGTGCCATTTCCCAAGAATAGCCCATCTGTCCGACGACGGTAAAGGCAAAGAATGCATTGAGGCCCATACCGGGTGCGAGGGCAAAGGGATAGTTGGCAAAAAGTGCCATGAGAAGTGTGCCGATAAAGCCGGCAATAGCCGTTGCGGTCAGCACGGCTCCTTTATCCATACCGGCGACACTCATAATGCCGGGGTTGACGGCGAGGATATAGGCCATGGTCATGAAGGTGGTAATACCTGCCATGATTTCTGTTCGTACAGAGGTTTTGTTTTCACTCAGGTGAAAAATTTTGTCTAAAAAACCGGGATTTTGTTCCATAACGAACTCCTTTCAGGATTCAGATATTGTATGTAATCATTATAAGAGTTTTGTTTCATCAGAGCAATGGACATTTTGTGTTAGTATAAGTAGGAAAAAGAAGAAATAAGCGTGGGAGGCCTTAAAAAGAATGAGCATTTGTAATATTTGTCCCCGCCGTTGCAAGGTGGAGCGGCCGCTATCGGGACAGAAAACGGAAAGCAGGGGATACTGCAGGTCCGGCATGCTTCCCGTTATAGCGCGGGCGGCACTGCATCACTGGGAAGAACCGTGTGTCAGCGGAAGCCGCGGAGCGGGAACGGTCTTTTTTTCAGGTTGCAATTTATCCTGTGTGTACTGTCAGAATTACGACATCTCGGAAAGACGGAAAGGGATAGAAGTTTCTGTAGAACGTCTTCGTGAAATCTACGAAGAGCTGATTGCCGCAGGCGCGCACAATATTGATTTAGTGACGCCGACTCATTACACACATGCCGTTTTTCAAAGTTTAAGGGATCCCCTTCCCGTGCCGGTTGTCTACAACTGCGGCGGTTACGAAAGTGTTCATACGATTTCTTTTTTGCGGAAGAAGGTACAGTGCTGGCTTCCCGACTTGAAATACAGCGACCGCAGGGCGGCTGCCAAATACAGTGACGCGCCTGATTATTTTGAAAGGGCGACAGCGGCGGTGGAGCAGATGTACCGGCAGACCGGTCCTTATGAAATAGGAAGTGACGGGATTTTGAAAAAAGGGGTGCTGATTCGCCATCTCGTATTACCGGGGCAATGGGAAAACACAAAGGGAGTACTCGAATATCTGGCGGAGACTTTTTCTCCCGGACAGGTGCTTTTCAGCTTGATGCGCCAATATATTCCCTGCGGAAGGGCGACAGAGTTTCCCGAAATCAACCGTCGTCTGACAGAGGAAGAGTATGAGGAAGCCAAGGCATATATGGAAGAGTTGGGAATCGAAGACGGCTACATCCAGCAGGGGGAATCAGCCAAAGAGGCGTTTGTACCCGCCTTTGACGGAACAGGTGTAATAAAAGCGGATAAGCCGTAAAAGAAACAGAAAAATAAGAGTGGGTAAAACACTCAAAAACGATTCTGGCCTGTGTACGCAAACTTGCCCCTATCGCCTCGCAAGGCTCGGCACTTCCCTCCGCATTCGGGGGAAGCGAACGCTAAGGAAGAAAGAATTATAGTTTTTAAAATATATTACTTGATTATTGCCATAAAACGATAAAATGCAAACCGTAAGCTGTCCCCGCTTGTCGGGGAAAGTGTCAACCGACAGGTTGACGAAAGGGGCAAGCGTGAGAATAAACGAAAGAATAGAAATAGTGTGAGTAAAACACTCAAAAATAATTTTAACCTGTGTACGCACACTTACCCCTTTCGCCTCGCAACGCTCGGCACTTCCCTCCGTATTCGGGGGAAGCTTACATTAAGGAAGAAAGAAATTATAGTTTTAAAATGTATTAAATAACTTTGTTGCTTAAAAAGGAAAGTATACGAAACGAAAGCCGTCCCCGCTTGTCGGGGAAGGTGTCAGCGGAGCTGACGGAAGGGGCAATTTGGAGCAGATACCCAAAAGAGTTCCTTACGGAAAGACACTAAATACCTGCCTGTCATTCTTGAACAAAGTGATGGCAAGCGAACCGATTTTCGAGGAGCGAAGCGATGCTGTAAAAGTGAGTGAGACGCTTTGCCTTGGCTAAGGTGGCGGCGAAGCCGTCGGAAGGGGCAAGTTGGAGCAGAAACGGAAGAACGGAAAAAACGAATGGGCAAAGTGCGGGAGGACGGAAAGGAATCTCCTTTATGCAGAACAATATTTCAGTATTTATGGTAAAATAATCATATAATAAAAATAGGAGGTGCTTCGTTGTTCGCTTATGCGTTCACGTTCCTGATTGCTCTTGCCGTGACCTTTGTGCTGACTCCTCTCGTGAAGCGTTTGGCAGTGACTGTCGGGGCGGTAGACAAACCGGATGCACGAAAGGTTCATCATGGCCTGATTCCCCGTCTGGGAGGGCTTGCTATATATGCAGGATTTATGGCTTCCGTGATTGCCACGGTGGGTTTCACTTATGAAATCACGGGGATTATGATCGGTGCCACTTTTTTGGTGCTTGTGGGGATTGCCGATGATATCATGTCCCTTCCTGCGAAAGTCAAACTTTTGGGGCAGATTTTTTCGGCAGCCATTTTGGTCGTTTTCTTTAATGTCAATATCGATTGGGTCGATTTGCCGTGGCTCGGCATTATCACGTTTCCGTTGATAATTTCCATACCGCTTACTATTTTCTGGATTGTCGGTTTCATTAATACGGTGAATCTTATTGATGGGCTGGACGGTCTTGCGGCGGGAATTGCAACGATTGCTTCGATTGCCGTGGCACTTCTTGCTTTCCAAATGGGACAGTGGGTGTCTGCCGCTGCCATGATTGCCATGACGGGTGCTTGTCTTGCTTTTTTGCAGTATAATTTCAATCCTGCGAAAATTTTTATGGGTGATACGGGGTCTATGTTCCTCGGGTATGTAATCGGTGCGGTTTCTGTCATGGGTTCGATGAAAACCGCGGCTGTTGCCGTGCTTATCGTACCGCTTGTCGCATTGGCAGTGCCGATTATGGATACGCTTCTTGCGATTGTGCGGCGAAAACAGTCGGGGGTTCCGATTTTTTCTCCCGATAAAAATCATCTTCATCACCGTCTTCTTGCGAAGGGATTGTCGCAAAAGCAAGTGGTTCTTATTATGTATGCTTTGACGGCGTTCTTTTCCTGTATGGCACTTTTTGTCATCCGTATGAATCTCTGGTTCGGTGGCGCATTAATCGTTCTGGCGCTTGCGGTATTTCTTCTCTGGGCAAAAAAACTGGGAGTCATGAGAGAGGTTGTTCCCACTCCGTACCAGCAGAAAAAAGAGGCGGAAAAAACAAATCATATCTGAATTTTAAAATAAAGGGGTTGTATTCATGAAGGTCATGACGATTTTCGGTACGAGACCGGAGGCTATAAAAATGGCACCGGTGGTTAAGGAGCTTTTGAAGCATCCTGAAATCGAAGTGAAGGTCTGCCTGACGGCACAGCATCGGGAAATGCTTGACCAGGTGGTGGACTTATTCGGACTTCCTGTGGACTATGACCTGGATGTCATGAAAAGCGGCCAGTCCCTGTATGATATTACGTCCCGGGTGCTCTGCCGTCTGGAGAAGGTTTTGCAGACGGAAAAGCCGGACTATGTACTTGTCCACGGAGATACGACGACGACTTTTACGGCGGCACTTGCGGCTTTTTACCAGCAAATCAAGGTAGCCCATGTGGAGGCGGGACTTCGCACGGGAAATCTGGCATCCCCGTTTCCGGAAGAGGCGAACAGACAACTGACGGGTATACTTGCCGATTTACATTTTGCACCTACGGAAACGGCCAAAAATAATTTAATCCGTGAAAATAAAAAGAAGGAAAATATATTCGTCGTAGGAAATACGGTGATTGACGCCCTGCTCTCGACGGTAAAAGAAAATTACCGCTTTGCCGATAAAGAAATAGAAGATATAGAAGAGCATAAGCGGGTGATTCTTGTCACAACCCACAGGAGAGAAAACTTGGGTACACCGATGCATCATGTGTATAAAGCACTCCGCCGTCTTGTGGAAACGGTGCCGCATACGGAAGTTGTATTTCCCGTCCACAGAAATCCGCTGGTCCGCGAAGCGGTGGAAGAAGAATTGGAAGGGGTTCCCGGTATCCACCTGGTGGAGCCGATGGAATATGAACCGTTTACCAACCTGATGGCCCGGTCGAGTATCGTGCTCACCGATTCCGGCGGTATCCAGGAAGAAGCGCCGAGTCTCGGGAAACCCGTTTTGGTGCTCCGTGACACGACGGAGCGGCCGGAAGCGATAGAGGCGGGGACGGTAAAACTTGTCGGAACAGATGAAAATCTGATTTACGAAACGGCGTACCGCCTGTTAACGGACAAAAAGGCCTATGATGCCATGTCGGAGGCGGTGAACCCTTACGGAGACGGAAAGGCGTCGGAAAGAATTGTGGAAACCCTTCTGTACCGGTCGGGATTGTCCGACAAAAAACCGTCTAAATTTATAGCCAAGTAGCAGGTCTTATGTTACAATATCAGTGTATGTGTGGGAAACGAATATTTCATATATCCGTTTTCCATGTGTTTACTATCTGGAGTCCGTCATGAAACGGGAGTATAAGGAAAAAAAGAAGCAAAACGGTTTTGATCCGTGGCGCAGTGTCGCCGTTGCCTCGGGAGCAGGATTCAGTCTTCTGACCTGCATGGGCATAGGCGTATGGAGCGGTATAAAATGTGATGAGTATTTCGGTACTTATCCGTACGGATTGATTTTCCTTTCTCTTCTCGGTGCCGTGGCAGGATTATGGTCCGTTATAAGGCAGATGTTGGAGAAATAATTAAAAGTGACATACGATCAGACTTTTCCTAAATATGCCGGCCGTATGATACGCTGGCTTCTCGGTCTCGGTGTTGCCGGAGCAGTCGTCCTTTTCTTTATCTGGGGATGGCGTGTCGGCGGTGCCTGGATTTTGGGGGCATTTTTCCACGCTGCTTTTTTCATGTTTTTACGGGCCAAATATTTCCAATGGGTGAAAGACGGAAGAGAACCGGATTTCATCGGACAGCGGGTTGCTGTTTTTGCTATTTTCCGCTTCATTTTGGAGATTGTTTTAGCCGCAGTCGTAGTGGCACTAACGCCGCTTAATGTGCTCGGTTTTCTAGGTGGCTTACTTTCATTACCATTTCTGTCCATTTTTGAACGGGTGGTTAATGTAATTAAGGAATAATTCTTTTCTTGATATCCTTGTAAGAGAAGGGGGGTGAGATTATGCATCTTCATACGGGTACACATACTATGGAGCAACTCTTTGGCGTATTTCCGGTCAATATGGATACACTTTATACTACTTGGCTTACTGCCATTATTGTTTTTATTGCCATATTCGCTGCAACAAGAGGGAGATCCCTAATACCGTCAGGCTGGCAGAATTTCATTGAAATGTTGGTGGAAGGTCTTTGCAATCAGTTTGAAAGTAATTTAGGACCTAAATATCGTCAGGTAAGCAGTATTTTCTTAACATTTTTCCTCTTTATCTTCACGTCTAACCAGATAGGTCTGTTGCCGACTGAACATTTAACGGCATCGCCGACTAATGACGTGAATACAACTTTGGGTCTTGCTATTGCAAGTTCTATTTTGCTGCATATTTATTTTATTAAAAACAAAGGTGTCGGACATTGGGTTAAACACTTTTTTGAACCATTTCCGATTTTTGTGGTTATGAATTTAATTGAAGAGATAGCAAGACCAATTACGTTGGCAATGCGTCTGTTTGGTAATATTTTGGCCGGGGAGATTCTTTTGGAAATTCTATATTTCCTCTGCCCATGGGCTGTACCTATGATCTGGATCGGATTCTCATTGTTTGTGGGTGTGGTTCAGGCATATATTTTCACTACTCTGGCATCTGTATATATGAAAGAAAGTCTCTATTAATACGAGATATACAAGACCGGGGGGCGGCACCGTCCGCTTTTCAAACGGAACGGCACCGACCGTCAAAACGGAATAAAAAAGGGCATCTCACTGCTGATCAGGGGATATGTCCCAAATTTTAGATTCTTTAGGAGGAATTATAATCATGGATCAGACAATTGTTGTACAGTATTCTCTTATTGCGGCAGGATTTATTGCTGCATTAGCATCTATTGCCGCTGCATTTGGAGATTCTAATGCTGCAGCTAAAGCTCTTGAGGGTATGACCCGCCAGCCGGAAATGGCAGGTAAGCTTTTTACAAATATGCTCGTTGCTATCGGTCTTATAGAATCTATTCCGATTATCGCTATCGTTATTGCATTGGTACTGGTATTCGCTAATCCATTCCTGAAATAATTATTCCGATAATTCTATGACGGAATATTAGTCTAAGGAGGAAACGAATTGGTAGACGTAAATGGTACACTGCTGATTCAGATCATCAACTTTATTGTTCTTTGTGCCATTCTCGGGCATTTCTGCTATAAGCCGGTACTCAAAGTACTGGATGCCCGCAAAGAGCGCATCAAAAATGACTTGGATGCGGCTGCCCGGTCCAAGGCTGCTGCCGAAGAACTGAAAGCCGGTTACGAAACTCAGTTACAAGAAGCACAGGCAAAAGCCCAGGACATTGTGAATAAGGCGGTTAAAGAAGCCCAGGTACAGGCGCAGGCACAGATTGATGAAGCGCATGCTGCCATCGAAAAGGAAAAAGAAAATGCGACCAAGCAGATTGAAAGAGAACGCAAGGATGCTCTGGAAAATCTGAAAACACAGGTAGCAGCACTTTCCTGCGATATTGCAGCGAAGATCATCAGCAAAAATATGACGCCGGATACAAATGACCGGCTCATCTCAGATAGCATCGCGAAATTGGATGCTGAGCAGGCAGGTAAATAGTTATGGATAAGAACGTAATCCTTGCAAAGAAATACGGTCGTGCCATCTATGAAATTGCTGAAGAAAAGCAATGCCTGAAAGAAACAGAAGAAGAACTCCGTTTTATTTCCGAAACGATTGCGGAAAATAAAGAATTAGGAGATATTCTGAATCATCCTCTGCTTGAAAAGGATGTCAAGAAAGATACTATAAAGAAGTTGTTTGCAGATAAGGTGCAGCCGGCAGTCTTGCAATTCTGCTATGTTGTGATTGACAAAGGCCGCATCGGTGATTTTGCAGCTATGGTTGATGTCTATTCCAATCTTGCCCATCACGGTATGGGAATGGAAGAAGCGATTGTCACATCAGCTCTGCCCTTGACCAAAAGTCAGGCGGAGATGATCAAAACAAAGCTTGCAGAAATTACCGGCAGCAAAATTATCATGAAGCAAAAAGTGGATGCATCTTTGATAGGCGGATTTACCGTACAGATGGGCGACCGTCTGATCGATGGATCTGTAGCCCGTCATCTTGCTGCACTTCGTGCCCAAATGATGCAAAGAGATTGAGGTGACTTACAGGAAATGAAAATCAGTTCAGATGAAATTACATCTGTCATTAAAAAACAGATTGAAAACTACAAAGTAGACCTCAATGTCGATGAAGTAGGTACGGTTCTTGAAGTCGGCGACGGTATCGCCCATATCTACGGCCTGGAAAATTGTATGGCCGGTGAATTGCTCGAACTGCCCAACGGCGTTTACGGCATGGCTATGAACTTGGAAGAAAGCAACGTAGGTGCGGTTCTTCTGGGTAATGCCGAAACCATTAAGGAAGGCGACACGGTAAAAAGAACAGGCCGCCTCATGCAGGTTCCGGTAGGCGATGCGGTTATCGGCCGCGTAGTCAATGCGCTGGGACAGCCGATTGACGGTAACGGCGACATCAAGACAGACAAATACTGCGACATTGAAGTGAAAGCGGCAGGTATTGCCGACAGACAGCCGGTCAGCGTACCGCTGCAGACCGGTTTGAAATGTATCGACTCCATGGTTCCTATCGGACGCGGACAGCGTGAACTTATCATCGGTGACCGCGGTACCGGTAAAACTGCCGTTGCTGTCGATACCATTCTGAACCAAAAAGGACAGAATGTTATTTGTATTTATGTATCCATCGGACAGAAAAATGCGAACGTTGTCCGCGTATATGAACGCTTGAAAGCGGCAGGTGCGATGGATTATTCCATTATCGTACACGCCGGCGCATCCGAAGGATCCCCGATGCAGTATCTTGCACCGTACTCCGGTGTAGCTATCGGTGAATATTTCATGCACCAGGGCAAAGACGTCCTCATTGTATATGATGACCTCTCCAAGCACGCCGTAGCTTATCGTGCGATGTCCCTTCTGCTCCGCCGTCCGCCGGGACGTGAAGCATATCCGGGCGACGTATTCTATCTGCATTCCCGTCTGCTCGAACGTGCAGCCCGTCTTTCTCCGGAACTCGGAGGCGGATCCATCACGGCACTGCCGATTATTGAAACACTGGCAGGCGACGTAGGTGCTTACATTCCGACCAACGTTATTTCCATTACAGACGGACAGATTTATCTGGAAACGGCTCTCTTCTATTCCGGGATTCGTCCGGCAATCAACGTCGGCTTATCCGTATCCCGTGTAGGCGGTGCTGCCCAAATCAAAGCAATGAAACAGGTTGCAGGTACACTCCGTTTGGATTTGGCCCAGTATCGTGAATTGGCTGCATTTGCCCAGTTCGGTTCTGACCTGGACGCAGCTACAAAGGCACAGATTGACCGCGGACAGAGAACGACGGAAATCCTGAAACAGCCGCAGTACTCACCTTACCCGGTTTCCGACCAGGTTATGGCGATTTATGTAGCCGTTAAAGGATACTTGGATGATGTAGAAGTAGAAAATGTAGTCAGCTTCGAACATCAGATTTTAGATTTCCTTCACAGCAGCCATCCCGAAATCGGCGAAGACATTACAGCCAACAAGAAACTGACTGACGAAAATGAAGTCAGACTGCAGGCTGCTATTGCCGAATTCAAGGAAAGATATAAAGCACAAGCTGCTACAGCTGGAGAAGAAAAGTCTGGAACGGTAGAGGGGTGATCTGATTGGAAAGTACGCGTGATATAAAAGGGCGCATAAAATCTGTCACCAACATCCAGCAGATCACAAAAGCAATGAAGATGGTAGCCGCTGCCCGTCTGCGCAAAGCAGAAGAAAAAGCAAGCGGTTCCTATCCCTATGCAGAAAAGATCGGAGAGCTCTTGCGCCGCGCTTCTTCGGTGACACCCGGCTTTACCAGTCCGCTTTTTAGAAACGGTGAGGTAAAAAAGACCGGTTATCTCGTTATCAGTGGAGATAAAGGTCTTGCCGGCGCTTATAACTCCAACGTTATGAAGCGTACTATACAGGAAATCTCCGGGAAGGACCGTTCTGCATACGCTTTATATATCTGCGGGAAACAGGCAAGAAATTACCTGAAATTCCGCGGATATGATATCGATTCCTATCATTTCGGCTTTTCTGACAAGCCGTCAGCCCAGGATTCTATGGATCTGGCGAAAGAAATGGTTGACTATTTTCTTAAAGAAGAAGTCGATGAAATTTATATAATCTATACGAAATTCATTACAGCTCTCCGCCAGCAGGTAATGGTATCCCGTCTGCTTCCCGTAGAAGCACCGGAAGATGCCGGCGAAGAGACGGAAGTGAAGGCAGGTGCTGTAGAGGCAGCGGAAGAAAAAGAGGTTTCTTTTGAAAAAGAAGAAATACCGTATATTTTCCTTCCCGATGCAGCTACCGTTCTTTCCAAACTGCTTCCGGAGTATATACAAGTGCAGGTTTATAATGCAATGCTGCAATCCGCAGCATCGGAACTGGGCAGCCGGATGGCAGCCATGTCCGCAGCAACCGACAATGCAACCGAAAAAATTGCAGATCTCAATCTGACTTACAATAAAGCACGTCAGGCTCAGGTCACCAATGAAATTTCCGAAATTGTCGGCGGTGCGGCAGCTCTAGAATAAACTGCCTGATTTAATAAGGAGGAAAGCTTCTTCATGGCAAATGAACAGCAGGGGCAGGTAGGTAAAGTTGTACAGGTCATGGGCGCAGTAGTTGATATTGCGTTTGCTGATGACCAGGAACTACCGGCTATTTATAACGCAATTCATATCAAAGATGAAGAAGGCAATGTTCCGGTAGATGTTGTTTGTGAAACAATGCAGCACCTCGGTGACGGCGTAGTCCGCACCGTTGCTATGAGTTCCACAGACGGCATGGTACGTGGAATGAAAGCAGTAGATACCGGCCGTGCTATTGCAGCACCGGTCGGCGACGGTTGTCTCGGACGTATTTTCAACGTTCTCGGCGAAACCGTGGATAATGACGATACGAAAGTACCGGCATCCGACTACTGGCCTATTCATCGTCCGGCACCGGCCTTTAAAG
>OLQM01000602.1_pt1 | contig 41677 bp, 29 predicted proteins | sample 1673161 | NCBI WGS metagenome assembly OLQM01 (sample SAMEA3136761, study PRJEB25190) | human gut metagenome | reverse complement strand
CATTTCTATTTGAATAGTGTAATTTTACCTTCAATTCATTAGAAACGGCCATTTCATTTAGCCCTGTAGTGTCTGTTGTAATGAAGGGCAATCCAAACATCATCATTTCAATTGCTGTATAAGAACATTGTTCATGCATTGATGGCAATACTCCAATATCAGATATTTGATAGATGTCAAACAATTCATCACGTTCTAAATATCCAAAGAAAATCATTTTACTCCAAACTTTATCCCCTAACTTTAGGCAGGTCTGAAAATCTCCATCACCCACAATAAGTAAACGACAATTTGCAATTTCTTCTAATATTTTTTTAGCTTTTACTATTTCTTTATTAGACATGTCTATCTCCTCCTCGGAACTTTCTATGAATTTTATCCAAGAGTTTAATTGCTTATAGTTAGAATTGTCTTTGAATTTCTTGAACTTCTTAAGCTCTATTATATAGATCTCCATTGTGTATGTCAAGATATGCATTGGGTATGTTTCTTCTCTGAGATTCCATTTTGTAATGTATTTTTTTATGTCTTTTTGGTTTTCTAGTTCATAATTTGTTATTAATATACTTATGGATTTTTCTAGTGTGGAATAGTCGTATCCTGACTTTAAAGAACTTGTGAAGAGTTTTGCACAGTAGAATAATATTCTTTTTTCTATGTTTTTGTGGTCTACTACTTGCATTTCTATGTCGACGTTTGTGTTGTTGTTGAGTTTTGCTTTTATGTCTAGTATTCCTATTTTGTCGTCTAATAAATCTTTTTCTAAGATGGGATTTTTGTCTAATTCTATTTCTGTTATTTCTTCTTTTATTATTGAATTTAGTAAGTTTTTTGTTATTTCTTCGTTTCCTGCGTGTCCAAATACACGTTTGAATACATAGTCTGTTTTTAGGTTAAGTAATTCTATATGATCATCTCCTTGTTATGTTTCTTTGTATTTTTTTATTTTCTATTTTTTATTTTGTTTGTTTTTCGTTTTTATTTTTTGTGTTCGTTTTGTTTATTTTTGGGGTTTGTTGAGATTTTAGCAATTGCTATTTTGATTTTAAGCTATAGCTTGATTTTAAATAAAATTATAATTTGAAATAAAACTTGTGATTATATTAGCATTTATATGTAATTATGTCAAGATATATTTTTTGTTGTGTATACTTTTGTTTTATAGCTAGATGTAATACATATCTACTCCATGTATATCTAGTTAAAGGATTTGGTTTGTTTCTCTGAAGATTCTCATAATTCACCTTAGTGAATATATCCACATTTTTTCAAAGAATCTAGCGGGCACACACCGTTCGTGTTGCTATAGTTGTTGTTGTTCAAGTTAGCGTTGTTACCGTTCACATTGCACACATTGTTAGAGTTGTTAGCTGACGGAGAAGCGAGCCACATTCAACCAAGCCCCAATCTATATAAATGTTATTATGGTAAGCTAAATTTAAGTTTCAAAACATTCCAATAAATATAAAATTATATTGTCAGGTTTTGTTTTTTACAATAGTATTTAACCAACCTGTTGTGAATTTTGTTATATCATCTATTCTATTAGCTAATTTTAGGTATTTTTTTGAAGTTATTATTTCTCTGTCAAAAGATAGATTTAGTAAAAAATCAATTACTTTTACTTTGGCTAATATCTTTTGTAACAAATCTACCTTTTTGTCTATATTTTCTGTTGAGTTTGCTTCATATATTAATTCTAAAATATCATAACTATTTGGGGCGACATCAACCTTTAAAACTTATAACACGATGGATGAACCTTTTACTTGCACTTGCCAAATGAAAACCGACTTAGAAAACTCAGCCGATGTATTTTTCTTTTTTAAAGAGAACTACCCTTTACCCGGTATTGTTGATAATCTTAATAAACTTTCCAATAAAGAGTTACGCTGTGCCTGTTGCTTGATGGGGGCTGCTTTACTTAGCATCTCCCGAAAGAAAACGATTTGGGGCTGGCTGAAGATAAAGGACTAATGGTTTGTATGAAAATGTAAAGAATCAAAATGGTCCTTGTTTAAACGTAAACTTTCAGATGCATTATTGTATATCTCATATATATGATATATATTTGCTAAAAATAAGACTTATGGATACATCATTATCGAATGCAAAAAGAAGAAAGGTCATTGATATACCAGAACAAACGTTCAGGACTTTATCAGTGAGAGCTGCGGCTTCTGGAACTAATCTGAAAGCTTTTATTGAGAAAATGCTAGTAGACTATGCAGATAATGCAGATGATTCGCATTTGTACGCTTATTTATGTGAGAAACGTCCCGAAGGAAAAGATATGCTTAACGAAGAAGAAACGAGATCTTTTGAGGATTGGTTAGGATTATGAAAGTTGAATATTCTAAAGTTTTTTTTATCTTTCATGTAGAAGTAAAAGACGATACAGTGAAATTTAAATATCTTGTTCCCAGAGGGGAGGCTTATGTAAAGAAAAGTAAGGATGGTCTTCGGAAATATGACATCTGAATCATTGCAAGTCTTTATGGAAACGACAAAAGCAATAAGAAAACTATCAAAATATAAAGAAGGGGTTTCGGTGGAAACCCCTATTTTTGTGCCGTCAGGTATTGGCATGTTCTATAAAATAATCTATGTGAATCTATAAACTATTAAAGGCACATGAAAAAGCTTCTTGGATTTTCTATTTTTCTTGTATTCGTTTTGATTGCTTCTCTCACGGCAGAAGCAAAGGTGACACTTCCTGCTATTTTTTCAGACAACATGGTATTGCAGCAAAACACACAGGTGAATGTGTGGGGGAAAGCTGCGCCCGGAGAAAAAGTAACGGTTAAAGCATCATGGCTGGATAAAGCTGTGACTGCCAAGGCTGCGGCCAATGGTAAATGGACCGTGAAACTGAAGACACCGAAGGCAACAACCAACCAGTCCGTTACGGTGAGCGGTGAAAATGAGATTACCATTAATAATGTATTAATAGGTGAAGTTTGGCTTTGTACGGGACAGAGTAATATGGAGTTCCCCGTATCGCGTCATCCGGATGTGAAGTGGAATACCGGAATGCTGAATGAAGCGGAAGAACTGAAGGATGCCGATTATCCGGAAATCCGCCTGTTCCATGTGAAACACCAGTTGGCGCACGAGGGTGAATTGGACGACTGTGAGGGGGAATGGTTGGTTTGCAATCCGAAGAACCTGTATGACTTTTCGGCTGTGGGCTTTGTCTTCGGACGAAAGTTATATAAAGAGCTGAAGATGCCCGTAGGGTTGATTCAGTCTACCTGGGGCGGAACACATGCGGAGTCATGGACAAAGCTGGATGTAATGAAGAAAAATCCGCTTTATGCCGATGTGCTGAAAGACTTTGCATTGGAAGGCGTGAAGCAACAGAAAAACTATTGTAAAGTACCTGCAACATTGTGGAATGGTATGATACATCCCATTCTGGGATATACGATAAAAGGAAATATCTGGTATCAGGGAGAGTCAAACTCTATCCGTGCCGATAAATACCAGCAGGTATTCACCAATATGATAAACAGTTGGCGTAAGGAATGGAAACAGCCGGATATGCCATTCTACTTTGTGCAGATAGCTCCGCACTACGGACAGCCGGCCACTATCCGCGAAGCTCAACTCCGGACCTGGCAAAGCGGACTCAAGAATGTGGGTATGGCAGTTATCACTGATGCGGGCGACTCGCTCGATATCCATCCCCGCAATAAAACAGTGACGGGTGAACGTCTGGCTGCCTGGGCATTGGCAAAGCAGTATGGTAAGGACGTGACTTATTCCGGCCCGTTGTTCAAGACAATGAAGGTGGAAGGGAATAAAGCCGTATTGAGCTTTGACTATGCTGACGACGGACTGATGACTCCGGACAATGAACCGGTGAAAGGTTTTATCGTTGCCGGTGAAGATCGCCGCTTTTATCCCGCTACGGCCCTAATCAGGGGAGACAAACTGGAAGTTTCCGCTCCGCAGGTTTCCGTGCCGGTAGCTGTGCGTTATGCATATTGCAATTTCTTCCGCGTGAATCTTTATAATAAAGCCGGATTCCCGGCTACTCCTTTCCGTACAGATACGTGGGAGCCGGATTCGTATGCCCGTTGGTTTGCCGATTCGGAAATGGTACGTTTTCCGAAAGCCTATCAGTTGGATCATGGGAAGCGTCTGTTCTTTGGATATGCGCAGGGTGTAGGCTGCTGTGCGATGTTGCGGATGTGGAAGAAGACAGGAGAGCGCCGTTATTTCGACTATGTGGAGCAATGGGCGGATTCGCTGATTAATGATAAAGGAGAAATCCATTTGTATCATGTGGAAACATACAACCTCGATTATATAAATTCAGGTAAGGTTTTGTTCGACCTGTACCGTGAAACAGGCAAAGAGAAATACAAAACAGCAATGGATGCCCTGGTTAAGCAACTGAAAAACCATCCGCGCACGCTGGAAGGCGCGTACTGGCATAAGCTGATCTATCAGCATCAGATTTGGCTGGATGGTTTATATATGGCATCTCCTTTCCTCGCACAATATGGTGCGGAGTTCAACAAACCCGAATGGATTGATGAGGCGGTAAAGCAGTTTACGCTTTGCCAGAAACATACGTATGATGCCAAAACCGGGCTTTATCATCATGCCTGGGATGAAAGCAAGAGCCAGCGTTGGGCAGATCCGGAAACAGGACATTCGCCTAACTTCTGGGGACGGAGTATCGGATGGTGGTTCATGGCGATGGTGGATGCGTTGGATTTCATTCCCGAAAACCACGAAGGACGCGCCCGGATGATTGGCTGGATACAGGGACTGGCTGAGGTGTTGCCCGCTTATCAGGACAAAAATGGTTTGTGGTATCAGGTACTCGACCAGCCGAAACGGAAAGGAAACTTCCCGGAAGCATCTGTGACCACGCAATTCATGTATGCTTATGCAAAAGCTGTGAATAAAGGGTATATTGACCCGAAATATCGTGCTGTGGCTGAGAAGGCTTTCAAGGGATTGAAAAGTAAACTGATGGTAGAACGCCAGGATGGTACGCTGACACTGACACGTTGCTGCCAGGTGGGCGGCTTGGGCGGACATCCGTATCGCGATGGCAGCTTCGAATATTATATCGGTGAGAAGATGCGGGATAATGATGCAAAAGCAACAGGACCGTTCATTATGGGCTGTCTGGAGCTGAATAAATAGTATATATCATGAAAAAGAATTTATTGGCAATAATCTTTGCTTCTTTCTGTGCCGGAACCCTTTCCGCACAAAATATAGCGTGGCCTGAAGTAACTACGGAAGCTAAACCGGGTGCTCGCTGGTGGTGGATGGGGAGTGCGGTAGATGCGGCTAACCTGACCCGCAATCTGGAAGCATATTCCAAAGCAGGGATGGGCACGATGGAAGTTACTCCTATCTATGGGGTGCAGGGTAATGATGCAAACGAAATTAAGTTCCTGACTCCCGGGTGGATGCAAATGTTACGCCATACGGAAAGTGAAGCTGCACGCCTGGGTATGAAGATTGATATGAACACAGGTACGGGCTGGCCTTTCGGTGGCCCGGAAGTGGGCATAGAAGATGCTGCCTGTAAATTGCTGATTGAAGAATATACACTGAAGGGTGGTGAACGCCTGAAAGCAAAGATAGAAGTGACGGATGAAAAACAACGTCCGTATGCCAAACTGTGTAAGCTGATGGCTTTCAGAGTGCTGACTGACGCTGCTACTTCGAAAGAACAAAAGGCTGTGCGTTGCTATGACCTGACTTCGAAGATAGAGAACGGAAGCCTGGTATGGAAGGCTCCGAAAGGGGAGTGGCGGCTGATTGCCGCTTTCGTAGGTAAAACATTTCAGAAAGTGAAGCGTGCAGCTCCCGGTGGTGAAGGATATGTGATGAACCATTTTTCGGCAAAAGCAGTATCCAATTATCTGAACCGGTTTGAACGGGCTTTTGCCGGAAAGGCGACTGATGGTTCTGCCGGAACTCCAACAGAGTATCCGCATAATTTTTTCAATGACTCTTATGAAGTTTACGGTGCCGACTGGACGGACGACCTTTTTGAACAGTTTGCCCGCCGTCGTGGCTATAAACTGGAACACTTTCTTCCGGATTTCCTTTCGAAAGACCGGACAGAGACTACCCGTCGCATTATCTCCGATTATCGCGAAACTCTTGCCGAACTGCTTCAGGAGAACTTCACCCGCCAGTGGACGGACTGGGCGCACAAACATGGTTCACGTACCCGTAACCAGGCACACGGTTCTCCCGGTAATCTGATAGATCTTTATGCGACGGTCGACGTGCCCGAATGTGAGGGGTTCGGACTGTCCGACTTCGGTATCCGAGGATTGCGTAAGGATTCGCTGACGCGTCCCAACGACTCTGATCTTTCCATGCTGAAATATGCTTCTTCGGCAGCGCATATTGCCGGAAAACCGTTCACGACTTCAGAAACATTCACTTGGCTGACAGAGCACTTCCGCACTTCACTTTCGCAGTGCAAACCCGATATGGACCTGATGTTTATCTCAGGTGTGAATCACATGTATTTTCATGGAACCACTTACTCGCCTGCTGAAGCTGCCTGGCCGGGTTGGAAGTTCTATGCTTCCATTGATATGAGTCCTACGAATAATATTTGGCGGGATGCCCCTGCATTTTTCGATTATGTCACCCGTTGCCAGAGTTTCCTGCAAATGGGACAACCGGATAATGACTTCCTGGTTTATCTGCCTGTATACGATATGTGGGATGAACAGGACGGGCGTCTGTTGCTTTTCGATATTCATAAGATGGCAAAGCGTGCTCCCCGTTTTATAGAGGCGGTGCACCGTATTTATAGTGCGGGATATGATATGGACTATATTTCTGATAACTTCATCCGTAATGCCATGTGTCAGGACGGCAAGATATTGACTTCCGGTGGTGTCTCTTATAAAGCGCTGGTAGTTCCCGGTGCCCGCCTGATGCCTGCCGATGTACTGGAGAAACTGCTTCGTCTGGCAGATGAAGGTGCTACGATTGTCTTTCTGGAGCAATATCCGGAGGATGTGCCGGGGCTGAATACTTTGGAAGGACGCCGTACTGAGTTCAATAAGGTGCTGGCACAGATAAAGGAGCGGGAAGGAAAGGGACATATTCTCTTTGGAACAGACTATGCTCGTACACTGGCCGCCACTGCTGCTGTTCCCGAAGAGATGAAAACAACTTTCGGATTAAGCAGCATTCGCCGCTCGCATCCTGAAGGACACCACTATTTCATCTCTGCTTTGAAAACAGAAGATACCGAGAACTGGATACCTTTGGCTGTGCAGGCACGTTCGGCAATGCTTTATAATCCAATGAACGGAACCTCGGGTAAGGCACGGTTGCGCCAGAATAATGACAGGACGGAAGTGTTCCTGCAATTGGCATCCGGTGAATCTGTTATCCTGAAGACGTTCGCGAACCAGGAAGTTTCTGCACCCGAATATGGATACTGGACGCCTGTGGTGCAGAACGATGTGAAGAAGACGTCTCCGGTAACTTATTCTTTTACCGGTAAATGGGGATTCCGCTTTGTAGAGGCAAGCCCTGCGGTTGCTGCCACTCCGGACAGTGTATCTCTTGGCTCATGGACGGAAATTCCTGCCGAAGGTGCAAAGAATGTGATGGGAGCTGCTTGCTATACCACTACGTTTACACTGAAGAGTCCTGCCGATGTCGAAGAGTGGATGCTCGACCTCGGGGATGTTCGTGAGAGTGCCCGTGTACGCATCAACGGACAGGTGGTAGCTACGCTTATTGCAGTTCCTTATCGTTGTCTGGTAGGTAAGTATCTTCGTCCGGGCGTGAATACATTGGAGGTGGAAGTAACCAATCTGCCCGCTAACCGTATTGCTGATATGGATCGGCGCGACGTTCCCTGGCGTATTTATAAGGATGCCAATATTGTGAATATCCATTATAAAAAGGATAATTATGGCAAATGGGAGCCGGTTCCAAGCGGTTTGCTGGGACCTGTACACTTGATTCCTATGCAGACTTTGAAATAAGAACTTTATAATTCGGAGACAGGAAAGCACCACAGATTACACAGATTATCACAGATTATTTTTTATCATTAATAATCATATTTATATCTGTGTAAATCTGTGTAATCTGTGGTGATTCCGGTACATCCTCAAACTAAAGCGATAATCAATGAAATCGAATCTAATTATGCTCTGCCTGCTTGGGTTGGCGAGTACTCTGAATGCCCAGGACCCTCGCGAGAGGCATTACTACTATGAAATACTTGATCCGAGGCATGAACCGAAACCCTTAGTGGAAGGTTTTGCCCGGGAACGGGTGACTGAGAATCTGAACCGTGGACTGACAGTAACCCCTGCCCGCGATGGCAAAGGTATTTATCTCAGCTGGCGGTTATTGGCATCGGATGCTCCCGGTACTGCATTTCATGTCTATCGGGAAGCTGACGGTAAAGCGCGTCGCCTGACTAAAAAGCCGCTTACACAGACTTGTGACTTTATGGATGTCACTCCTGCCGAAAAGGCGTCTTATTGGGTGGAAGCTCTGGTGAAAGGAAAGAAACCTGCCTTGTCGGAGAAACGGGAAGTGATTCTTTCCGAATTGAAGCCTTATACTTCTATTCCATTGAAAGAGGGTGTGAAAGCCGGTAAGATCGCTTTAGCGGATTTGAACGGTGACGGTATTTATGACTATATCATCCGTACTCCCGAAACGAATGTTGACCCCGGTATGCCCGGAGATACAACCGGAAAGACATATAAAATATCTGCTTATCTGAGTGACGGAAGCTACCTCTGGACCTATGATATGGGACCGGGTATCGAACCGGGAATCTGGTATTCTCCTTTCATAGTATACGATTTCAATGGAGATGGGAAAGCTGAAGTTGCTATCAAGACTGCTGCTGATGACTATGTAAAGAATGAAAAAGGTCGTGTTTGTGGTGGCAGTGAATACCTCTCCGTGCTGGATGGCATGACCGGTAAAGAGATAGATCGCGTGGACTGGCCTGAACGGAACGACCGCTATGGAAATCTGATTCGCCAGAACCGTAACCAAATGGGGGTTGCTTATCTGGATGGAAAGACACCTTATATATTGGCTGCCCGCGGCACTTACAAACTGATGGTGGTAGATGCCTGGATGCTGAAAGACGGAAAACTGCAACGTGCCTGGCGCTGGGATGGGGATGAAGAAAATCCCATTGTGCGCAGTATGGGTGCGCACAGCATGGTGACGGCTGATGTGGACGGTGACGGACGGGATGAGATTCTGTTAGGCTCGTGTATGCTCGATGATAATGGTACGTTACTTTGGTCTTCCGGTTTGGGGCATAGTGACAAGGCTTATCTCTGCAAACTTCATCCTGATATGGAAGGTATGCAGGTGTTTATGGTGAGTGAACCGAAGAAAGAGGATGGTCGCGGTGTTTCCGTGGTGGATGCAGCTACCGGCAAATTGATCTGGAAAATCGGGCAGACCACCTATCATGTAGGTGACGGTATGGTGGCCGATTTTGATTCTTCACATCCCGGTATGGAATGTTTTGCCAGTGAAGACCGTAAAGGTGGCAGCACGGATAAATACCTGCTCACTGCCGATGGCAAGAAAATAAACACTACAAATGCGGAAGTACCCGGTTGCCGTAATTGGATATGGTGGGATGCGGATCTGCTGCGTGAGACTTTTAAAGGAGATGATAACCGCTGGGGAGCTTCTTCATCTTCAGGTGGGCGCAAACAAAGCATCTGGAAATGGCAGGGAGAAGTGTTGACTGAAGGAATCGAAGGTGATATCTTGATGATAGCTGACCTGGAAGGTGATTGGCGTGAAGAACTGATTACTGCTTTGCCGGGAGAGTTGCGTATCTATCATACCAATATTCCGGCTCGCGACCGCCGCGTAACGCTGATGCAAGATCCGCTTTATCGCAGCTATGTGGCGCATCGCAGCATGGGATATCCGCAAGCGCCCGTACCTTCCTACTATCTGGGAGAATAGAAATAAATATCTGATTATAAATAAAAAAGAACTAAGAATGACGAAACAATTGTATGTGATTGCAGCCGTGTGTCTGTGGTTGCTCAGTGCTTGCCAATCTTCAACGTATAAGTATGAAGCAGTATATAAAGACCTGCCTTTTGATATGCCAAGGGTAGAAGCACCGAAATTCCCCGATCGCAAGGTGAACCTTGCTGACTTTGGTGCAGTGGGTAATGGCGAAGAACTTTGTACGGCGGCTTTTGCCAAGGCTATTGATGCCTTGGCGGAAAAGGGGGGCGGACATTTGATTGTTCCTGCCGGTGTTTGGTTTACAGGTCCTATTGTCCTGAAAAGTAATATTGACCTGCACTTGGAAAAGGGTGCTGTTATCCTCTTTTCACCTGATGTAGACCTCTATCCATTGGTAGAGACTGTATTTGAAGGATTGGATACCCGCCGTTGCCAATCGCCTGTCTCCGGACGTAATCTGGAAAATGTAGCGATAACGGGAGAAGGTGTCATTGATGGTAACGGACATTATTGGCGTCCTCTGAAACGGGAGAAAGTAACAGAAGGTGTATGGAAACAGACTATTGCCCGGGGTGGGGTATATAAACGTCCCACCTACTGGTTCCCTTATCCGCAGACGTTGAAAGGGGATACTATCAGTAATATGAACGTACCTCAGAATCTGAAAACCGAGGAAGAATGGCAGAGTGTGCGTCATTTTCTTCGTCCGGTGATGGTGAGCCTGATAGAGTGTAAGAATGTATGGTTGCAGGGTGTGATTTTCCAGAATTCACCGGCATGGAACCTGCATCCGTTGATGTGTGAGAATGTGTTGATAGAAGAAGTACAGGTTCGTAATCCGAGTTATGCGCAGAATGGTGATGGTCTGGATCTGGAATCTTGCAAGAATGCACTGATTGTGAACTCTACATTTGATGTGGGCGATGATGGTATTTGTCTGAAGAGTGGCAAAGACGAAGACGGTCGCCGCCGGGGACGTGTTTGTGAGAATGTGGTAGTAGATGGTTGTACAGTATTCAAAGGCCACGGTGGTTTTGTGGTTGGTAGTGAAATGAGTGGTGGTGTACGCAATGTCTCTGTCAGCAATTGTCAGTTCCTGGGGACGGATGTCGGTTTGCGTTTTAAGAGCAAGCGTGGGCGCGGAGGAGTTGTTGAGAATATCTGGATACATAATATTGCCATGATGGATATCCCGACGGAGCCGATTACATTCAATCTTTATTATGGTGGCAAATCGGCTGTTGAAGTGTTGGAAAGTGGTGAGAAGGTACCTGCTAAAGTAGAACCGTTGCCAGTGGATGAAACTACACCTTGTTTCCGTAATATTCATGTGAAGAACCTGGTTTGCGCCGGAGCCCGCCGTGCTTTATTCTTCAATGGTATTCCTGAAATGCCGATTGATGGTATTGTGTTGGAAGATATAGATATTACTTCTAAATTGGGAGCTGAATTTATATATAGTAAGAATATCAGTATGAAGAATGTGAATATTCGTAATACGGAAGGAGAAAAGATAGTGACCCGTTATTGTGAAGGAGTGGAGGAGTAATTTGATCTCTGTGCACTCTCTGGTAAGAATATCAGAAACAGCACCTTTTCAATCAAAACTAATACAAAGTATAGGGGAGGTTTCCCCTATTTTTGTATCGTCAAATTATATTTAATATCATGAAACATTGCTTTTTTGCGGTTGATTTGGGAGCTACCAGCGGCCGTACCATATTGGGAACATTTACTCCGCAGGGATTGGAATTGCAGGATGTAAACCGCTTTCCTAACCATCTGAACGAAGTCGGTGGACATTACTACTGGGATATTTACGAATTGTATCGTCACATTTTGGAAGGCTTGAAACTGGCTGCCCACATGGATGATGTACAGATAACTTCTATCGGAATTGATACTTGGGGAGTGGATTTTGTGTGCGTAGGTAAAGACGGTGGATTGCTTCGCCAGCCCTATTCTTATCGTGATCCGCATACCATGGGTGCTCCTGAGACATTCTTCGCCCGTGTTCCCCGTAAGCAAGTTTATGGATGGACAGGTATTCAGGTCATGAATTTCAATTCACTTTTTCAATTAGATACCTTACGCCGTAATAAAGATAGTGCACTGGAAGCAGCTAATAAAATACTTTTCATGCCGGACGCCCTTAGTTACTTATTGACGGGGGAGATGGTGACAGAATATACCATTGCCACCACTGCGCAACTGGTGAATGCTGAAACGCGTCGTTTGGAACCGGCATTGTTAAAAGAAATCGGTTTGACGGAAGAGCATTTCGGCCGTTTTGTTTATCCGGGCGAAAAGGTAGGTGTATTGACTAAAGAAATACAAACGATCACTGGGTTGGGGGCAATTCCGGTGATTGCTGTTGCCGGGCATGATACGGCTTCGGCTGTGGCGGCTGTGCCGGCATTGGATCGTAACTTTGCTTATCTGAGTAGCGGCACATGGTCATTGATGGGGGTAGAGACGGATGCACCGGTTATTAATGAAGAAACCGAAGCTTTAAATTTTACGAATGAGGGCGGTGTTGCCGGAACCATTCGTTTACTCAAGAATATTTGTGGAATGTGGTTACTGGAACGCTGCCGTTGCGATTGGGAAGAAATCTCTTATCCCGAACTGATCGCCGAAGCGGAAGCCAGTGAACCGTTCCGTAGCCTGATAAATCCGGATGATGCTCTGTTTGCCAATCCGATGAATATGGAACAGGCAATCCGTACTTATTGTGCTGACCATCATCAGCCGATACCGGAGACCCGAGGGCAAGTGGTACGGTGTATCTTCGAAAGTCTGGCACTGCGCTATCGTCAGGTGCTGGAGAACCTGCGCGGTCTTTTTCCCCGCCCGGTAGAGGCCCTGCATGTTATCGGAGGAGGCAGCCGTAATGATTTATTAAATCAGTGGACAGCCAATGCAGTAGGTATACCAGTAGTGGCCGGTCCGTCAGAAGCGACAGCAATCGGTAATGTCATGATACAAGCCCTTACAGCGGGTGCGGCGAGTGACGTTGTTTCCATGCGTCAGCTCATCAACCGTTCCATTCCGTTGAAAACCTTCACCCCGGAAAATGTGGAAGTATGGAATGCTGCTTATCTGCACTTCTTGCAGTTAGCCTGATTTACCTTACCGCCTGAATAGAAAATACTTAATACTTAAAACTTTATAATTAAAACTAGTACCATCATGAAAGAAGAATTAATCCAGAGAGCCTATGAATTGGCAAAAGAACGTTATGCGGCTATTGGCGTAGATGTAGAAAAAGCAATGGATGCTTTGCAAAAGATTTCCCTCTCCCTGCACTGTTGGCAGGCAGATGATGTAGCCGGATTTGAAGCGCAGGGTGCGCTGACAGGAGGTATCCAGGCTACCGGAAACTATCCCGGCAAAGCTCGCAATATGGAAGAATTGAGACAAGACGTCTTGAAGGCAGCCAGCTATATTCCTGGAACTCATCGTTTGAATCTGCATGAAATCTATGGTGACTTCGGCGGTAAGTTCGTTGACCGCGACCAGGTGGAGCCGGCTCATTTTGAAAGCTGGATACAATGGGCGGCCGAAAACAATATGAAGCTGGACTTCAACTCTACCTCCTTCTCTCATCCGAAGAGTGGTAATCTTTCACTTGCTAATCCTGATAAAGGAATCCGTGATTTCTGGGTAGAGCACACAAAACGTTGCCGTGCTATTGCCGAGGAAATGGGTAAACGCCAGGGCGATCCTTGTATCATGAACCTGTGGGTGCATGATGGAAGTAAGGATATTACTGTAAACCGTATGTTATATCGCGAGTTACTGAAGGATTCTTTGGATCGTATCTTCGAGGTGGAATACAAGAATATGAAGGACTGTGTGGAATCTAAGGTATTCGGTATCGGTCTGGAGAGTTATACGGTAGGTTCCAATGATTTTTATATCGGTTATGGTGTGAGCCGTAATAAGATTGTTACGTTGGATACAGGTCACTTCCATCCGACAGAAAGCGTTGCCGACAAGTTGTCTTCATTGTTACTGTTTATTCCGGAAATCATGTTGCATGTGAGCCGTCCGGTACGTTGGGATTCTGACCATGTAACGATAATGAATGATGAGACGATGGATCTTTGCAAAGAAATCGTACGTTGTAATGCGTTAGATCGCGTGCATATCGGTTTGGACTATTTTGATGCTTCTATCAATCGTATCGGTGCGTATGTAGTAGGTAGCCGTGCTACACAGAAGTGTGTGTTGCAAGCTCTGTTGGAACCGCTGGATACATTGCGTAAATACGAGGCGAACGATCAGCTGTTTGAACGCCTTGCTCTGCTCGAAGAAGGAAAATCTCTGCCTTGGAATGCTGTTTGGGATATGTTCTGTCTGAAGAACGGTGTACCTGTAGGTGAGGAATTCATTACTGAGATACAGAAATACGAAGCAGACGTTACGTCGAAACGTAATTGAGGGATTAATGGTTAGTGACGAGTGTTTAGCGGAGAAAGCTGTATCTTTGTACGGTTCTTTGTGTTAAACACTCATCATTTATCACTAAACGTTATTATCATGAATACACTGATAGGATTGTTGATTATAGCTATCGGGAGCTTCGGACAGAGTAGTTCGTATGTACCCATTAACAAGGTGAAAAACTGGTCGTGGGAGAGTTTCTGGCTTGTACAGGGAATCTTTGCATGGCTTGTTTTCCCATTGTTAGGTGCGTTGCTTGCCATTCCGGCGGGAAGTTCGCTGATTGAACTTTGGGGGGCCGGAGGCGCTTTGCCTGCAATGGTTTACGGCGTTCTGTGGGGCGTGGGTGGACTGACATTCGGTTTGAGTATGCGCTATCTGGGTGTAGCACTCGGACAGAGTATTGCCCTCGGTACGTGCGCCGGTTTCGGAACACTTTTCCCAGCTTTGTTTGTCGGAAAAGACTTGCTTCATGGTGAAGGACTGATGTTGCTCATCGGCGTATGTATCACGTTGGCAGGTATTGCTATTATCGGATATGCCGGTAGTTTTCGTTCCAAGAATATGACGGAAGAGGAGAAACGCGCTGCCGTTAAGGATTTTGCTCTGACAAAGGGGCTGCTTGTGGCTCTGTTGGCAGGTGTGATGAGCGCTTGTTTCGCTCTCGGTCTGGATGCGGGAACACCGATAAAAGAGGCTGCTTTGGCTGGTGGAGTAGAAGCGCTCTATGCCGGATTACCTGTAATTTTCCTGGTAACTCTTGGAGGTTTCTGTACGAATGCCGCTTACTGTATTTGGCAGAATATCAAGAATAAGACGGGTAAGGAATATCTTTCTGTGAAAGGTTCGGTACTGACGAATAATCTGTTGTTCTGTGCGCTTGCAGGCGTATTGTGGTATTCTCAGTTCTTCGGCCTTGAAATGGGTAAGAGCTTCCTGACAGACAGTCCTGTACTACTTGCTTTCTCCTGGAGTATCCTGATGTCATTGAACGTGACGTTCAGCAATGTCTGGGGAATTCTGTTGAAGGAATGGAAAGGTGTCAGCAATACTACGATTGCGGTTCTTATTCTGGGGTTGGTAGTTCTGATATCTTCTATTATTGTGGTGGCAATGGCACAAGTGTAATAGTATATATAGCTACGAGTTACGAGTTACAAGTGCCTTTCGGTATGATAGCGCAGCAACTCGTAGCTTGTAGCTCGTAACCCGTAACTTAATTTATTATAATGAAATCAATTCTCGAAAACCGTCCGGCATTGACTTATGCAGTCAATCAAGTGGCAGAGGTTGCCGGATATCTCTGGCAAAAAGGGTGGGCCGAACGTAATGGCGGTAATATCACCCTGAATATTACTGAATTTGTAGACGATGAAATAAAAGCATTGCCTGCCATCAGCGAAGTGAAACAAATCGGTGCTACTCTTCCGTATCTGAAAGATTGCTATTTCTATTGCAAAGGCACCAATAAACGCATGCGTGATCTGGCCCGTTGGCCGATGGAGCACGGTTCTGTAATTCGTATTCTGGATGACTGTGCCAGCTATGTCATCATTGCCGATCATCCGGTGATGCCTACTTCCGAACTTCCTGCCCATCTTAGTGTGCACAATCGCTTGATTGAGAAAGGATCTCCCTATAAAGCTTCATTGCATACCCATCCTATCGAACTGATTGCTATGACGCATTGCAAGAAATTCCTGGAGAAAGATGTGGCTACCAATTTACTTTGGAGTATGATTCCTGAAACAAAGGCTTTCTGTCCGCGTGGTTTAGGCATCATTCCTTACGAACTGCCAAGCTCCGTGAAACTGGCGGAAGCAACTATTGAACAACTTGAAGATTATGACGTGGCTATGTGGGAAAAACATGGTGTTTTTGCTGTAGATGTGGATGTTATGTCTGCTTTCGATCAGGTAGATGTATTGAATAAATCTGCCTTGATTTATATTGCTGCCAAAAACATGGGCTTTGAGCCTGATGGCATGAGTCAGGAGCAAATGCAGGAAATGACTCGCGCATTTAATCTTCCTAAATGATAACCAAGTACTTAAACAAATATCATGAAACGAACATTCTTTTCCCTCGCCCTGCTGTTGGCAGTGGCAACCCTTACCGCCCAAACCAAGATGACGGCAAGAGAAGCTGCCGTAAAGATTGCAGACCGCATTCTTGCCAGCACTACATACGAGTTCAAGAATACGAAGACTGGTGAGATATATAAGTCCGTCAAGAAGTTACCTCTTGATATGGATGTAAAGGTTGCTTGCAAGTATAATAACTGGCACTATACCAATGGGGTAACAAATATGGCTTTGATGGAACTGGGTGATAAGCTCGGTGATAAGAAGTATGAGAAATATGTTTTGAAGAATATGAACTTCGTATTCAACGAAGGTAACCTTGATTTCTTCCGTAAACAATATGATGAAGCTTTTAAGCGGGATGGTTGGAATGCTGTCCGCAAATTGAGTTGGCACATGATCTTCCGTGGCAAACGTCTGGACGATAATGGACCGATGGGAGCCAGTTTGATAGAGTTGCAGTTGAAGTATCCTAATGATTCATTTCTGGGTTACATTAATGAGACTGCCGAACATCTGAATTATGGTGAACCTCGTCTGGTTGATGGTACCATTGCCCGCATCTGGCCACACGTTAATACTATCTGGGCGGACGATGCGTTCATGGCAATTTCTTTTTTGGCACGTATGGGTAAGTTGACCGGTGATGAGAAGTATTTCAATGATGCCGCTAATCAGGTATTGAATTATAATCGCTATCTCTGGTGTCCTGAAAAGCAGATTTATTATCACTGTTATCATACAGACAACAAGGAACATGGAGTAGCTCACTGGAGCCGTGCCAACGGCTGGGTGTTTATGGCACAAGCTGATTTGCTTAGTATGATGCCGAAAGATCATCCGATGCGTGAAGCGGTTATTGAAAATTTCCGTCAGCAAGCCAGTGGTGTAGCACGCTATCAAGGTAAGAACGGACTTTGGCATCAATTGCTGGATAAGGAAGATTCTTATGAAGAAATCACTGGTACCGCTATGTTTGTGTTCGGTATTGCCCGTGGTGTGAAGGAGGGTTGGTTGCATCCGGACTTTATCTATGTGGCTGAACAAGGTTTGAAGGGTATGATGAAAAAAATCTCAGATGATGGTGATGTAACTTCTATTTGTGTAGGAACCGGCATTATGCCTTCTGTGGCATACTATTACAACCGTCCTACCCAGGAGAACGATCCTATGGGTGAAGGCCCTGTACTCCGTGCACTTATCGAGATGATAGATGCACCTAAGTATACAGAAATCAAGGCCGAACAACAATATGATAAGATTGTCGTAAAGAAATAGACTCTTTCTCTTTATTCGTATTTATTAGTCCGCTCCGGTATATTTTTAGAATTAACCCGGAGCGGACATTTTTTTATTCGCAAATAATTTCTATTTTTGCCCTTACCTATCCTATCCTGTAAAAACACGTATTATGACTAAGAACTATAATGATTTAGGGGTTGAATTTAAGTACTTGATTGTAAATGACATGGACCAGAAATTCGGTCTGTGGGTAAATACTGTAGGCTTTCAGTCTATTCAGCCGAATTCTCCCTATCCCTTGAAGGATCACCCTTCTGGTTACTTCTTCAATGCTCAAAAAGGACGTGTTTTACGTGAGTATCAGCTAGTTTACATAACTAAAGGTCGAGGATTATTTACCTCTGAGACCACTCCTGAGAAGCAAGTTTGTAAGGGAAGGCTCATGGTGCTGTTTCCCGGACAGTGGCATACATACCACCCATACCAGCAGACAGGATGGAATGAATACTACATTGGTTTTGAAGGACCGGTCATAGATGATATGTTGAAAGGTGGTTTCCTTTCTAAAGATAATCAAGTATTAGAGGTGGGATTGAATGAGGAATTAGTTACTCTTTTCTCGCGTGCATTGGAAATTGCTGAAGCTGATAAGATTTCTTCTCAGCAATATCTTTCTGGTATTGTGTTGCATATGATAGGAATGATCCTTTCCATTTCTAAGAATAAGATTTTTGAGGTCGGTGATGTTGATCAAAAGATTGAACAAGCGAAAATCATTATGAATGAAAATGTGTTCAAAGATATTGATCCGGAAGAATTGGCTATGAAACTGAATATTAGCTATTCCTGGTTTCGCAAGGTTTTTAAGGATTATACGGGATATGCACCTGCCAAATATTTTCAGGAATTGAAACTCCGTAAAGCAAAGCAGTTGTTAGTAGGTACATCCCAGTCTGTCAAGGAAATATCTTTTATGCTCGATTATAAATCCACTGAGCATTTCTTCTCTCTTTTCAAAAAACGTACTGGATTTACCCCCTTGGAATATAGATCTTTTGGGCGTGAAACCGGAATTGTGGATGAGGAATAAACTATACTTTTGAAAGATTGAAAGACTCTTCTGACAATAATAGGCGGAGAGAATTTAAGCTAAGATGAGATAATAGATACTTTTTGATTGGACAAAATCAAAAAGAAAAGTATTAGGGTCAAAAGGAATATAATTGTGGTTGTATAATTGTTTACTTTTGTCCTTTACAAGATTTGTTGTTTACTAATTGACCTTTCAATAACGTATAATTTACTTGTTAATCCAATTTATATAATGAAGAATTACTTTATTCTGTTTGCGTTGTCTGTATGGATGACCGGTTTATCCACGAATGCTCATGGCAGAGAAATACCAGATTTCTTTTGGATGAAAAAAGTAGGTGCTATGTCTTATCCGGTACAGCAGGCTGTATATAATGTTACAGACTATGGCGCAAAGGGAGATGCTCTAAGTATGAATACTATGGCTATTCAAAAAGCAATTGATGCTGCAGAACAAGCCGGAGGCGGAATTGTAGTGTTTCATCCAGGCATTTATCTTACCGGTTCTTTATTTGTAGGGAACAATGTAAATCTTCATATTTCAAAAGGAGTTACTCTTATAGGCTCTCAAGATATAGGTGATTATAAGAAGATAGATACGCGCGTTGCAGGAATAGAAATGGAGTGGCCTTCTGCATTGATAAATATCATTGGTAAGAAAAATGCTGCTATTTCTGGTGATGGAGTGATAAATGGGCGTGGCAAGGTGTTTTGGGATAAGTACTGGAATATGCGGGAGGATTATGAGGCAAAGGGACTACGCTGGATTGTGGATTATGATTGTGAACGCCCTCGCGGAATTCTTATTGCCGAATGTGAGAATGTGACTGTACGTGATATTGTATTGTATCAGCCCGGTTTTTGGAGTTTACATATTTTGTATAGTAAGCATATAACAATTGATGGCATTATAATTAGTAATAATATTGAAGGCCATGGTCCAAGTACAGATGGCATTGATATTGATTCATCTGAATATATTCTTGTTCAGAATGCTAATATAAATTGCAATGATGATAATTTCTGTTTGAAAGCTGGACGAGATAGTGACGGGCTTAGGGTGAATCGCCCTTGCCAATATGTAGTGATTCGTGACTGTGTAGCTGGTTCTGGAGGGGGGATGTTTACTTGTGGTAGTGAAACCTCGGGGGGAATTCGTAATATAGTGGCATACCGAATGAAAGGTGTAGGTACAAAATGTGGATTGCGTTTCAAGAGTACTTGTCAGCGTGGTGGAGTGATTGAAGACATTTATTTGTATGACATCGAGATGATAGGGATTGAACGGCCGTTTGTTGTTGATTTGAATTGGAATCCTGCATATAGTATTTCTAAACTTCCGAAGGGATATGATATGGAGAAAATTCCAGTGTACTGGAGTAAAATGTTAGAATCTGTAAGTTTGGAACAAGGTACTCCTGTCTTTCGGAATGTTACTCTTGATAATGTAACGGCTTCTAATGCAAGAACTTGTATGAATGTAGTTGGAATAGCAAACAGCAAAATCGAAAACTTTATACTTCGTAATGTCTGTATTGAAGGTAATAAAGCTGGAAAAATCATTTGGGCTAAGGACTGGAAATTGGATGACGTTCAGATTAAAGCTCATGATGAATTGATATTGGAGTATAATGAGAATGTTGATATGCCATAATGTGTGTTGGAGTATAATTTTCGTGAGACAGAATGAAACTGTGAATAAAAAAATGTAGAATATGGATAAGAATAAACTTTTAGGAGGATTTTGTGCCGTAAATATGTTGGTTCTTCCTCAAATAGTGGTTAAAGCCCAGCAGTCAACTGCGGTAAACGATAAAAAAACGAATATTATTTTTATATTGGCGGATGATATGGGCTATTGTGATTTGGCTTGTTATGGGAATAAATATATTGAGACTCCTAATATTGATAAACTGGCAGCAACTGGCACTTCTTTTACTCAGTGTTATGCAGGATCGGGAATAAGTTCTCCTTCTCGTTGTGCATTGATGACGGGGCGGAATACAGGAAACACTACCATTCGTGATAATTTCTGTAATGCAGGAGGTATTGAAGGGATGAAAGGTACAAAGCCTATACGAAGAATGCATTTGTTACCGAATGATACAACAATCGCTACTGTATTAAGTAGTGCTGGCTATCGGACATGTTTGGTAAACAAATGGCATTTGGATGGTTTTAATCCTGAGGCTACCCCTTTGAATCGAGGATTTGATGAGTTTTACGGCTGGCTTATTAGTACGGTTTATTCTAATGATCCATATTACTATCCTTATTGGCGTTTTAATAATGAGAAACTTGAAAATATAAAAGAGAATGAAGGAGACAAACATATAAAACATAATACTGATCTTTCAACGGAAGATGCGATTAAATTTATAAATAGGAACAAGACAAATCCATTCTTTTTATATTTGGCCTATGATGCACCGCATGAACCTTATATTATAGATGAAACGGTTTGGTATGATGATGAAACTTGGGATATGAATACTAAACGGTATGCTGCGCTTATTACACACATGGACCGAGCAATTGGACGCTTGTTGGCAGAACTTGACAGATTGGGATTGCGTGAAAATACAATGATCATTTTTGCTTCAGACAATGGAGCTGCTAAGCAGGCACCATTGGCCGAGTTAGGATGTAAAGGTTCACTGAAGGGTATGAAAGGTCAACTTTATGAAGGAGGAATTCGTGTGCCTTTTATTGTTAATCAGCCAGGTAAAGTTCCGGTTCAGAAATTGAATAATATTATTTATTTCCCGGATGTAATGCCTACATTGGCCGCATTGGCTAATGCTACAGATAAATTGCCTCAAAATTTAAATGGGATAAATGTCTTACCTCTATTCTATGGTAAACAGATGGATACGGATAATCGTTTACTGTACTGGGAGTTTCCCGGAAAACAACGTGCAGCTCGCAGAGGTGACTGGAAAGTTGTTACTATTAAAAAAGATGCCCCTTTAGAATTATATAATATAAAGGAAGACATGACAGAGTCTATGAATTTAGCCGATAAATATCCTGGAGTAATAGCTGAATTTGAAAAGGAAATGGAGAAAATGCATGTGCCTACTCCCAATTGGCCATTACCCGGTGAGTTTTGAGTAACTGTAATGATAGTTTACGAAGAAAGGATGTTCTATTTTGAACATCCTTTTTTAATGGCATTTTTAGGATTGATTTTATATTTAACCAATTAAGAATACTGCAATAAATCCTATTTTTTGTTTGAACTATTAGGTTATTTATTAAGAAAATCAAAAGAGAAAGTGTTTCGGTCAAAAAATACATCTTGTAGGCTGGTTGCAAATTATATATTTGCAACCAGAATAATGTGCTCGATAACGGTTGTGCATTTGGTTAGGCTTAAATTTATTTATTAATCAAATTATATTAATAATCTATGAGAATCTTACACAGAAAAATGTGCTTATTAATGCTTCTATTAATAAGCTGTCCTCTAAGCATTTTTGCCCAGAACAAGACGCTTACCGGTACGGTTCGCGATGCGATTGACGTGGTGATCGGTGCTTCTGTTACGGTGAAAGGTGACAAATCTATTGGTACTATTACCGATATGGATGGTAATTTCAAACTCTCTGTACCTGTTTCGGCTAAGGAATTGGTGGTTTCATTTATTGGTTATGAAGACCAAACTGTTCTTATTGGTAACAAAACCCATTTTGCAGTTACGCTTAAAGAATCTTCAGTAATGTTGGAAGAGGTCGTTGCTATTGGGTATGCGAAGGTGAAACGTAAAGAATTGACTGGTTCTTCTGTTTCAGTTGGTAGCAAGGATTTAGCCATGGCCCCTGTGACTACTGCCGCACAAGCATTAGCGGGTAAGGCAGCTGGTGTGAATATTGTACAGCAAAGTGGAGCTCCAGGTGCTGATATCAATATTACGGTACGTGGTGGTACATCTATTACGCAAGGCACTGAACCGCTTTATATCGTCGATGGTTTTCAGATGGAGAATGGTTTGCAGAATGTGGATATTAATGATATCGAAACTATTGATGTCATGAAGGATGCTTCAGCAACGGCTATCTATGGTGCTCGTGGTTCGAATGGTGTTATATTGATTACGACAAAATCCGGTAAGGCAGGTAAGACGGAAGTATCTTATAATGGTTTTGTTAGTTTTGACCGTTTAGGAAAGAAGTTGGATTTAATGGGAGTTGAAGATTACGTAAAGTATCAATATGAATTCCAATTGCTTCGTGGCAATGAAGATAACTTCTCGAATATTTTTGGTGGAGATATTAATTCTGGTGATTTTTATACTGGTGCCTATAGTCGTATTGCTAATGAATACGGTAATCGTGCTGGCATTGATTGGCAGGATGAGGTGTTTGGTAATACAGGTATCACTCAGAATCACAATGTGAATATCAGTGGTGGCAGTGAGAAAACTAAATACATGCTGAGCTACAACTATACGGGTGAAGATGGTATAATGGACAAACATGGTTATCAAAAGAATAGTATTCGTGCCAAAATTAATCATGAATTATGGAAAGGTGTACGTTTTGACTTTTCTTCCAGTTTACAAATGACTAAAGTTGATGGAGGTGGTTCATTGGGAGGAACCTTGAAGCAGACTATTTTACAGCCGGTAACTGGTGGTGTAAAATGGACCAATGAACAACTGTTAGGCTCTGATTTAGCGGATCTTTTCTCTGAAATGTATGGCGGAGACAATTATGATGCAAATAATCCGATTATTAATAATCAATCTATTACTAACGAGAAATATACCCGTATGGCTACGGTGAATGCCGGGCTGGAAATAGATATATTGAAGGATTTAACTTTCCGTACTTCTGGAAGTTATATGTGGCAGCAAGTTCGTCATGATTATTGGGATAATGGTAATACTAAGACAGCTTCTTCCAATCAAAGTCCTTATGGTTATGGTTATCGTAACAATAGTGAAAAGTTCTCATGGCAGATTACAAATACATTAAATTATGCATTTAATGTGAAAGAAGCTCATCGTTTTAATGTCTTGCTTGGTCAAGAAACTTGGTATCAAGAGTCTATGAATTTGGATAACGAATATCGCAAATTCTCAGATGGTAACTTTGGATTGAATGATGTCAGTATGGGTACTCCGCAAACGTGGAAGTCGGGAAAAAGTCGGATAGGTCTTGTTTCTCTTTTTGGTCGTCTTTCTTACAATTATAGTGACCGTTATTTATTTACGGGAACATTACGTGCCGATGGTTCTTCTAAGTTTGCCCGTGGTCAACAGTGGGGTTATTTCCCTTCAGCGTCTGCGGCGTGGCGTATCTCTGAAGAAGGCTTCATGAAGGATTTTGATTTCTTTCAGAATCTGAAACTGCGTGTAGGTTATGGAACTTCGGGTAATAATAATGTTGATAACAATATGTATGCTACAGATTATGGATCGGGGCATTATGGCTATAATGGTAGCGATTACATTACACTTGTACCCGGTACAACACTTGGAAACAAAAAATTGAAGTGGGAAAAAACCACCACCACCAATATAGGTTTGGATGTATCAATATTTAATAGCCGTGTCAATCTGTCTGTAGATTGGTATAATAATGAGTCTTCCAATCTGTTGATTAAGAATAAGATACCAACTTCTACCGGTTATACTCATCAATTTCAGAATATTGGTTCCATTCGTAATCGCGGTGTGGAATTAGTTTTGAATACAACTAATATCCGTACGAAGGATTTCAGTTGGACAATGGATTTCAATATAGCTTTTAACCGTTCAAAGGTATTGGATATTTATGGAGATGGTGAAACTGATAACTTCATAGCAGAATATGAATCTCGTATGGGTTTCAAGATTGAAGAGGGAAAACCATTAGGACAATTTTTTGGTTTGATTTATGATGGTATCTATACGACAGATGATTTTGTTCAGAATGCTGACGGTGGCTATACTTTGAAGGATGGTATTCCTTATTTGAAAGGTTCTAATCGTGAAAATGTAAAACCAGGTGATGCTAAATATAGGCCGACGGCTGGTGAAGTAGATGCAGATGGAAATCCGGTATGGGGAACTAATGACCGTACTGTAATAGGAAATGCAGCCCCTGATTTTATCGGAGGTTGGAACAATACCTTTACTTACAAAGGATTTGATTTGACTATTTTCATGAACTTTGTTGTAGGCAATGATGTGTTCAGCATGAGTACGCAACGTTTTATTGGTCCGTACTTGGCTAACCAAAATACGCTTGAAAAAATGAAGAATCGTTTCACATTGATTGATCCATCAACAGGTAAGGAAAGTACTGATTTAGCACGTTTGGCTACTCTAAACCCACATCAATATAGTGGTGATGCTTTATGGAATATTTCAGGTAATAACAAAACTGCTATTAGTGAACGTAGTAGTTACTATTTGGAAGATGGGTCTTACTTGCGCTTGAATACTATTACTTTAGGTTACACTTTACCGAAGAAATTAGTACAACGTGCCAAAATCAGTAATGCCCGCGTATATTGTACTCTAAATAACATTCATACTTTTACTGGCTATACGGGGTATGATCCTGAAGTATCTGCATCAAGCAGTGCCTTGACACCAGGTATAGATAACTCATCTTATCCACGTTCTAAGAGTTGGGTAGTAGGCGTAAATTTAACATTCTAAATTAGACAATTAATATGAAAAAGATAATGAATATTTTAGGTATATCTGCTGCCATGTTGTTGGTTTTCACTTCCTGTGAAGATTGGCTTGATATGCCTTCCGAATCAAAAGCGGATAGTTCTACTGTTTTTGAAACAGTAGGAAGAGCGGAGATGACCGTGATGGGTGGTTATTCATGGTTGCACACACAAGAACTGGGCTATCAATTATTGATGGGTACGGATGAATCCGCCTCTACGGAGTCCAATTCTAAATATAATGTGGCCAACTATGATTATACTAATACTTCCAGTATGTTGAGTTCTACTTATACAAATATGTATAAGGCCATCGAATATGCTAATGTTTGTATTAAGAATCTTCCGGAAATGAATGTTAGTGATGGTGAGAAGAAGAAAGTGGATGCACTACTGGGAGAAGCTTTGGCGATAAGGGCCTATGCATATTGGAACATAGTTCGTTTTTATGGTGATGTACCTTATACTAATATACCTACAGTAGATTTGACTACATTCTCTTCTTCGCGTGTCAGTCGTGATACTATTTATGATCATTGTATTGGAGATTTGAAACGTGCAATTGAATTGCTCCCTTGGAAAAGTGAAGGCATGGTTGCTACCCCCGAGCGTTTCACGAAAAATTCAGCTTATGGAATTTTGGCTCGTGTAGCTCTTTACGCTGCCGGTTACTCCTTACGTTGGGATTTGAATACAGTACCCTATAATCAGAGTAGTTTGAAAATTGCACAACGTAGTGATGCGGCTCGTATAAAAGAACTCTATCAAATAGCTGCGGATGCTTGTAAAGCTGTGATAACTAAAGGAGAAAATCGACTCTTGGATGATTATGATCAAATTTTCAGAGATTTGGGAAATCAGCAGTATAATGATGAAACTATGTTTGAGTACGGTTGGTACAGTACTAATGGTCAGGATGTTCGTACTGGTTATACAAATGGTATTCCTACAAGTGGTACGGATAATGAAGGTTTAGGAAAAGGCGGTAGCCAGATGATAGCTATGCCGACCTTCTATTTTGAATTTGAAGAAGACGACCAGCGGCGTGATGTTTCTGTTTGTAATTATGGTCTTAAGTTATCTACTGGCAACAATGCTTATCAAATGAATACTTTTGCCGGTATGGGTGTGGGGAAATATCGTATTAACTGGAAAAAGGTCAGAGGTTCTTCTGATAGTAAACGTGATTTCAATTGGCCGATATTGCGCTACTCTGATGTCTTGCTGATGTATGCTGAGGCTTTGAATGAGTTGAATAATGGTGCTACTCCTGAAGCTGAAAAAGCAGTGGAAGATGTTCGCCTGCGTGCATTCAATAATGATGCCTCCAAAGTTGGTACAATTCCTTCCGGTTATGAAGAATTCAAAAACTTTATTATACAGGAACGCAAACTGGAATTGTCTAATGAGGGACTGCGTAAGAGCGATTTAGCTCGTTGGGGGATATTGGTTGATTATCTGACAACAGAAAAAGAAAAGTTGGTTCAATTGGCCAAGCGTGAAGGAAGATATGCAAATGTTGATGTATATCGTGCTTATAAGTTGGCTTCAACCCCATCTTTTGCAGATCCGACAATAGCTTTACCTTACATCTCAATAACTGAACAGGATTTGGTGGATATGGGACTCTCTGAGACTGAACTAACAACAATGCATACATTAAATTCCGGTTCCAAAGGTGCAATAAAAAGAAAGTTCTTTGAGGCTGATGGGAAAGTTTATTTTAAGAGCGAAGATGTGCCGGCTGACGCAAAGAAAGTAGAAGAAGTGGAATATACAATTCTGAATATGTTCAGCATTAATTCCATTAAGCAAAAAGGAAATCTTTGTGTGGAAGATGTTGAAGGTCTTTCTTCTAATAATGCATGGATTACAGGTAAGACTGGTGTATTCTATGGTATGAAGAAGAATATGGTAGAAATATTACCGTTTAATACTACGAACATAATCGATGTGAATCCGGGGCTTGCCGGTCAGCAGCATCCGTCTTATTGATAGGTAAGTTTTTCTTGATGGTAAAAGGGGAAGGCGGGCGCATAATTAGGATGCACCGCCTTTTTCTTATCATTTTGAGAGGAAAAATATTCTATTTGTTCATTAGAGGAAACAATAACCTGATTAAAATACATTGATCATGAAAAAGATTATTCTTGTAGCCTGTTTGTTAGGGGCGGTTTCTTGCATACAAGCGCAACAAATCGCTTTTCCGGGTGCCGAAGGATATGGGAAATGGACTACCGGCGGACGTGGTGGGCGTGTGTTGACTGTGACAAATCTGAATGATAGTGGTGAAGGTAGTTTTCGCGATGCGGTGGAGCAAATGGGGCCTCGTATAGTGGTCTTTGCTGTAGATGGTACCATTGAGCTGAAATCTCCACTTCGTGTAAATAATGATAGTATTACTATTGCAGGACAATCTGCTCCGGGAGATGGTATTTGTTTGAAAGATTATCCGTTGGTAGTGAATGCAAGCAATGTTATTATCCGTTATATTCGTGTACGTGTTGGCGACCTGAACAATTTGGATAGTGATGGTTTAGGAGGAGGACGTTATGGACAGAAGAATGTAATTCTTGACCATCTCTCCGTAAGTTGGAGTATTGACGAATGTCTTTCTATTTACAAGACTGAGAATCTCACAGTACAATGGTGCCTGGTTACCCATAGTCTGAACACTTCGGTACATACTAAAGGGAGTCATGGCTTTGGTGGTATTTGGGGAGGGTATAAGGCTAGTTTCCATCACAATCTGTTGGCAAATCATGCAAGTCGTAATCCCCGTTTTGCTTCTGTGGATGGTACTAAATGGGTGGATTACCGGAATAACGTGGTGTATAACTGGGGTTTTAAGACAGCTTATGGTGGTGGACATCATGCCGAGATCAATATGGTGAATAACTATTATAAACCAGGGCCTGCTTCACAACATCATCGTCTGCTTGATGTGGCGGAAGATGGTACCGGGCGCTATTATGTGGCCGGCAACGTGATGGAGGGGGATGATGCTGTGACATGTGATAACCATAGTGCCGTAGCGGATCGTCCTGGAAAATGTTATGTACCCGGCAATAAGAGTGCCGGGCCGAACTCCGGTATCTCTATCGAAGCTATTCCTGCTCCGGGTGAAGAGTGTGCCTCCTGCCTAACTGACTCTCCCTTTCCATGTGAACCTATTCATGAAGATACACCTGTTATAGCATATCAACGGGTTCTGGAGTCTGTGGGTTGCAGCTTTGCTCAAGATACCTATGATCGTGAAGTATTACTTCAGGTAAAGAAAGGGATTGGCACATTCGGCACAAACGGTATTATCGACTCACAGAAGGATGTGGGCGGATGGCCTGTTCTGAAAGTAGGGAAAGCATTGAAAGACAGTGACGGAGATGGTATGCCTGATGTGTGGGAAAGTAAGTATGGATTAAACCCTCACAATGCTTTGGATGCATCTGACTATACGTTAGATGGAAATTATACCAATGTTGAGGTTTATCTAAATGGTTTAGTTCAGTAAGTTGAGAACTGCTGATGAAGGTTAGTGGATGAAGAGGTGGATGCTCATTATGAGTATGCCGCCTCTTTTTTTGTAAAGAACTATGATTGGATTCTTTTGTGCTAATGCAATATACCTATTAATAGCGATTGCGGCGTATACTCCTATCTGATACTCCGATTAGATATTTACCTGCATATAGCGATTGTTTTGCCTCCCTTTTATAAAGACCTTTGCAGCGATTTATTAATCGTATAAAACTCTTTGTAAATTGAAAGCAAATATAATAAAACTCTCCGTTCTCGTTGTCTTGTTAATTTCCTCATTATCTGTCTTTTCACAAGACAAAGCAATGATCTCCGGTAAGATACTGTCTACTGAGAAGGAAATCGTTGATTTTGCGACTGTCTACCTGAAGGGTACCAGTTATGGTGGAACTACCAATCAGGAAGGTATTTACCATATAAAAGCACCCGCCGGTAACTATACATTGGTCGTGTCTGCCATCGGCTATAAAACAGTGGAGAAACAAGTGAAGCTGATTGCAGGGGAGCGGGTGAAACAGAACCTCACGATTACTCCCGAGACACAGCAGTTGGACGAAGTGACCATTGTTTCTACAGGGGTGACTCGTTTGAAGAGATCAGCTTTTAATGCAGTGGCTGTCGATACGAAAGAGTTACAGAACACTACTAAGAATCTGAGTGATGCTTTAACCAAGGCACCGGGTATGAAACTTCGTGAATCGGGTGGTGTGGGTTCGGATATGCAACTCATGCTGGATGGATTCAGTGGAAAGCACGTCAAAGTATTCATTGACGGTGTACCGCAGGAAGGCGTAGGAAATTCTTTCGGACTGAACAATATTCCTGTGAACTTTGCCGACCGGATTGAGGTCTATAAAGGAGTGGTACCTGTGGGATTCGGTACCGATGCTATCGGTGGGGTCATCAATATTGTAACTAACAAGAAACGTCGCCGCTGGTTTCTGGATGCCTCCTATTCTTATGGCTCATTTAATACACATAAATCATACGTCAACTTCGGACAAACCTTCAAGAATGGTTTTACTTATGAAATCAATGCTTTCCAGAATTATTCGGATAACGACTATCATGTAGAGGCACCGGTAGAAGATTTCGAAACCGGCAGAATTGACAGGGATAAGAAGGTGCGCGTAAAGCGCTTCAACGATACGTACCATAACGAAGCCATTATCGGAAAGATTGGTTTTGTAGATAAGGAATGGGCGAATCGTCTGTTGCTGGGTTTCACCTATTCGCACATGTATAAGGATATACAGACCGGTGTCCGTCAGGAAATCGTATACGGTCAGAAGCATCGTAAAGGTCATTCACTGATGCCTTCATTGGAATATAGCAAGCGTGACCTGCTCACCAAAGGTCTGGATGTGGCACTGACCGTCAATTACAATAAGAATGAAACCACTAATGTGGATACTGCCTCATACAAGTACAATTGGTATGGGCAGAAGGCGCTGATGAACTCTCCCGGCGAACAGTCTTATCAATATTCACGGGCGGACAATAACAATTGGAATGGTACGCTGACTGTGAACTACCGCATCAATAGGGTACAGATGCTGACTTTCAATCATGTATTGAATGCTTTCCACCGTTCTAACACCTCGCTGCTTGCCAAGGAAGAGCAAAAAGAGGCTATCGCCAAGGAAACACGCAAGAATATTTCCGGCCTGTCCTATCGCCTGATGCCGTCTGAAAACTGGAACTTCTCCGTATTCGGCAAATATTACCACCAGTTTGTAGGAGGGCCGATGGCTACATCCAGTAATCAGAGTGAGTATGTGCGCACTACTCGCGATGTGAGTTCCATGGGTTATGGTGCAGCCGGAACCTATTTCATATTGCCCGGCCTTCAGGCCAAATTGTCCTATGAGAAAGCCTATCGACTGCCTACTATTGAAGAAATGTTCGGTGATGAAGACCTGGAAATGGGAGATATCGGCATCAAGCCTGAGAATAGCGACAACCTGAACCTTAACCTCAGCTATACCCGGACATTCGGGAAACATTCCGTATATGTGGAAGGAGGCTTGATATACCGTAATACAAAAGACTATATTCAGCGTAACATTGCCGACCTGAGTGGAGGTAAATCAGCTGCTACTTATATAAATTATGGTAAGGTGTTGACGAAAGGCTTTAATGTTTCCGCCCGATATGGTTTCGGAAGATGGCTGAGTGTTGGAGGAAACTTTACGCAGATGAACGTGCGTGACAACATGAAGACCTCGATCTCCAGCAGTGCGGCCAATCTTGCCTATAAAGAGCGTATGCCCAATCTGCCGTATATGTTTGCCGATTCGGATGTGACGTTCTATTGGCGCAACCTTTGGAAGAAAGGTAATACGCTGACGGTTTCCTATGACAACCAGTATCTGCATAGTTTTACTTATTATTCATCTAATATCGGATCGAATAAGAACGATTATGTGGTGCCTAATCAGTTCTCGCACAATCTGACGCTTTCTTATAGTCTGCGCAACGGACGGTATAATTTGTCGTTTGAGTGCCGCAATTTTACGAACGAGAAACTGTATGACAATTTCAGTCTTCAGAAGCCCGGGCGGGCATTCTACGGGAAAGTGCGTGTGTATTTTGGTAATTAAAGATTCATAGATTATATAGTTTAGATTAAAATTAAAGGTAAAAGTAAGATGAAGAAGAATAACTTTTTGACTGGATTTTTTGCAACAGCAATAACCGGACTGGTGCTGACAGCATGTACTGACAATGAGCCGAGCCTTGGTGGTGGCACCGAAGGTAGAGGTGAGTATGTGATAGCATCCTCAGTGACAGCTTCGGGAAATACTACGAACGTTCTGCTGACTTCCGAAACATTGGATAAAGGAACGGTTTCCGCCATAAACAATGGCCTTGTGAATGACGGTGCGTCACAGTGGATATTTTATAAAGATCAATATCTGTATGGTTTGACCTACAATCAAGGTAATGCCGGTACTACCCGTTCATTCGTCATGAACTCAAATTATGAAATGGTGGCACGGTCGGGCGAGTATGCAGTGAAGCGGTTCACCAGCTATGGTATTTACGGGGGATATATCATCACTTCTTCTACAGGTGACGGATATACGGGGTATGCCGATGATAACGGTTACTTACCTAAAACATTCCTGCTTTCTTATCTGGATGTAGAGGCCGAAACTTATAAGACCAATGACACTCAAAATAAGGCCTATCTCTCAGAGAATTTCCTGGGAAATGGTGAGTTTGTGACGCTGGCTGGTATTTTGCAACACGGCAACAAGATTTATAGCGCAGCTGTTCCGATGGGGCTGAGCCAGTATGGCGCAGCGTATAATAATGGCGAATGGGTATTACCGGATAATCAAGACCTGATAAAAAAGGAAGACGGTGGCTCAAACAGCAGCAGCTATAAAAAAGGAGAGTTGCAATGGACGCAATATCCGAATGAATGTTGGGTAGCTATCTTCGATGATGAGACTCTTACCAGCAAGAAACTGATCAGTACAGATAAAATCAGCTATGCTTGCGGACGCAATAAATCTCAGTATTACCAGACAATCTGGGAAGCAGACAACGGTGATATCTACGTTTTCTCTCCCAGTTTTGCAAAGACGATGGATGATGTGCGCCAACAGACTACTTTGCCTGCCGGTGTAGTACGTATTCCTAACGGTACGGAAGACTTTGATGATTACTATTGTGATCTGGAAGCTCAAAGTGGCGGAAAATCTTTCCTCCGTTGCTGGCACATTACGGGTGACTACTTCCTGATGTTGATGTATGACCGTCCTTTGACTGAAGAAGATTTTACTGCGAATCAACTGGCCATCTTCAAGGCAGGCGACAAGAAGCTGACTTATGTAACCGGCTTGCCTGAGACTAATTTGATTTCCGGTTTCGGCAACGCGCCTTATACCGAAAATGGCAATGTTTATCTGACTGTAACGACAACCGAGGGTTATCCTGCCATCTACAAGATCAATCCGTCGAGCGCCACTGCAACGAAGGGAGTTACCATTGAAGCTACTCAGATCAGCGGTGTGGGTCGGTTGACACCTACTAAATAAGTGCAAAACCATTCATTGATTATAATTAGGGATAAAGAGCCTGCTGGTATGTGCCGGCCAGGCTCTTTTTTACGAACTTCATAAATTGACATAATGAGAAAGATATTCCGTAATATACACTTGTGGCTTTCCGTTCCTTTCGGGATACTGATTACGTTGATCTGCTTTTCGGGTGCAGCACTGGTATTCGAGAAAGAGGTGATGGAACTTTGCCATCGTGAGCTCTACTTTGTGAAAAAGGTTGAGGCTGCTCCGCTACCCATGGAGCAATTGATGACTAAAGTGGCGGCAACTTTGCCCGATAGCGTGTCAGTGACCGGCGTTAATATTTCGTCTGATCCTGAACGGGCTTACCAAGTCACGCTTTCCAAACCTCGTCGTGCATCTATGTATGTGGATCAGTATACGGGTGAGATTACGGGGAAGTATGAACGGGCGCCCTTTTTCAACTTTATGTTCCGGATGCACCGTTGGTTGCTGGACAGCATGAAGCAGGATGGCGGCATCTTCTGGGGGAAGATGATTGTCGGCACCAGTACGTTGATGTTCGTGTTTGTACTGATATCAGGTGTAGTCGTCTGGTGGCCGCGTACGCGCAAGGCATTGAAGAACAGTCTGAAGATTGTAGCGAATAAAGGTTGGCGTCGCTTTTGGTACGACTTGCATGTAGCGGGCGGAATGTATGCACTTGTATTCTTGCTGGCTATGGCTCTTACAGGATTGACGTGGTCTTTCCAGTGGTACAGGACAGGATTTTATAAAACCTTTGGCGTGGAAGTGCAGCCCAGTATGGGACACGGCAACGCGGCAGCCAATGCGACCGCCAAAGGCGGTAAGCGGGACGGTAAACCGGAGGGTAGGGAAGGCCGTGGCGCACACAGGTATTCTCCTTATACTAATTGGCAACAGGTATATGAACAGTTGGCCGAGGCAAATCCAGACTACAAGCAGATTAGTGTTTCCGACGGTTCTGCCAGTGTTGCCGTCCCCCGTTTCGGTAACCAACGGGGAACAGACCGTTATAAGTTCAATCCCCGTAATGGCGAGATTACCGAAACTACTCTCTATAAGGACCTGGATAACTCCGGCAAAATCCGTGGCTGGATTTACTCCGTGCATGTGGGCAGTTGGGGCGGTATGCTGACGCGGATACTGACTTTCGTTGCAGCATTGATAGGCGCAAGTCTTCCGCTGACCGGATATTACCTGTGGATACGTAAGAAGATAAAGCGGAGACCGGCATCTCCTAAGTTCCTTTCTGCGGAAGATTAGCGTATTTTTCTGCAAAGGTTTATTCTTTCCACCACGGTGGAAAGAATAAATAGATACTACATTTTTCCCTAACAGTCGTAAAGGAAAGAGATAAAAGTGCCGGTTCGGCAGCTTAACTCCCGTGTATCCTCTCTTTTTAGCGAAGTATAGTTGTTTTTCCAGCGATATATATCGGATAGTTTTTGGTATTTCTTTTCGGTTATGAGCTATCACTCTGCATCCACTATTTTTCCGTAAAAAGCTCTTTCCGTTCTTTCAGGCCTCACGGAATCCCCTGTTCATCGACGTTACGGCTGAAACTTCCTGCCTTATAGTAGTTTCAGGTATCTTTCAGCTGAAATGCCGATGAACAGGGCGTTTGGAGAAAACTGAAAGACTGCAGGAAGAAAAAATACTTATTGAATAACATCTGAAAACAAGCGGTGTTATGATCCAGAATAAGCAATGCAATGAATGATTACATTGCTTGTTCTTATCTACAACAAGCAATGTAATTTCAGGCAAGTCCGATTCATGTAAAAGTGAGTAATATATGCACACGAATACTCTTTTTACACAAGGAAATTCATTGCTGATTATCAATATGTTACAAACTCCCAATTTCTTGTCGACAAGAAGTTGGGAGTTTGTCGACAGGAAGTTAACTTCTTGTCAGCAAACTCCTAACTTCCTGTAAAAGGAGAAACTGCAGATTTTTCGGTTTTCTTACACTGCATGAACCTCGTGGTTGACAGGATGAATAGGGATTACGCGGATAGCCTCCCTCCCCCATGAACTCTACAGAAACGATACATTTATTAGGAGAATAATCCTTGGAAAGGGCTACATACCGCCGTTTATGCGGGGGAAAAAGCTAAAAATACCGGATTACGGGCCTATACGGCATCTACGCCAAATGCGGAATATCTTATTGTGTTATAGCAAGTTAATCTGTAGGAATAAAATTTTGAGCGTGAGGGTAGGGAACTTACCCCCACGCCCAAAATTTACTCTCACTCACACTTAATATTTTGTTTATCAACTGCTTATTTCAAAAGTGAGAGTAGTGAGAGTAAATCACATCAACTTTTATTTAAGGGGGCTTTGATATATAAGTAACCGGAATGCCACATCTCAGTAACCAGAATGCCACACTTAAACGTCCGGAATGCCATACTTCGCACTTCTTCAAGTGTGGTATTTAAGGCACTCAGATGTGGCATTTCATACGTTTAAGTGTGGCATTTGGAGAACTGTTTTTCGAGGATATAGGAACATCTGTATTAGAAAGGCTGAACACTTTTCTTTCATCCCGCTCTTTTAGCATCTATATATCGGTGGTATTGGATATATAGATACTGCATGTCCGATATATAGATGCGACATGTTCGATATATAGATGCTGTGCGTCCGATGTATATAGCTAATATCCAGAATATGAGTTAAATTTCTATTGGTTATGTTTTGTGCATTTTTGTACGGGTTATGAATCAATTCACCACAGATTAACACAGATTTCCACAGAATTTTATTTCTCTGATTTTTAATTAATTAAACTCTGTGAGAATCTGTGTTAATCTGTGGTGAGCAAATTCATTACTTTTCCGTAATGCAAAGTATCTGCATTTAGTGTAGCTTGCAAGTGAAAAAACAACCGAATAGCTGTATGCTAATGAGAGTTGTGTTTTCTTATGGTTTTACAAAAGTGATGCTGAACTATAGAATTTAGAGTAATAATTATTATAAAAAGAGTATTTATTCCTGTCTATAAAATACTAATTGGTTGCTATATAGTTAGTTGCGAATTTGATGCTTGCGTCTCAATTTTGTAAGGGCATATTTGTCTGTAAATAATGTTCTACCTTTGTTCCGACAAAATAAATGAAATCAGAATATGAAAAACACATGTTTTGGGATGATAATAGTATTTGCTCTAACATCTATCATGAAATCTATCATATACGCAACGATGTAAATAGTGAAACAGATTGGGATTCTAAGTTGCAAAATTTAAATAGTATAAGATATTTTGATACTCCTCCTGATAATTTGATGAATTATTTAAGAGCATTACATATAGAAGAATACAACTCCTCACACTCTAGTGGAACGAGTTTGGATGAATATATTAAATATACAGAACTTATGGTTGCTACTACTTTGCCTCCGGAGTATTATTTAAATGATATTAATGCCTATACAAATGAAATTGAAACAGTTAAAAATGTTACGGATTCATATAGCATTGAAAGAGAGTATGGGTTGTGGTTACATCAACAAAAATATAAAATAGCAATAGAAGAATATAAATAAATTATAGATTATGAAATATATTATTTGCATATTAATTTCGTTCACATTTTCTACTTTGTGTTTATCTCAAAATGAATTAAAGGTGGATGTGTCTTATTTAAAAGAGAAACAGTTTTTACTTATAAAAGTAAAAAACGAAAGTAGCAGCAAATCATTTGGACTATTTAATGGTCGTATTGGCACGAATGAGTTTGATGGTAGTATTATTTACATTAGGGAAAGCCCGCAAAGTCCTTTTTCTGATGACGCGATGTTTTTGATGTGGGAATATGATGAAAAAGCAGATACTTTAAAGAAATATCGTTCTATGAGTTGGATGAATCCAAATGAAGAAAAATGTTTTGGCATTACTCTAAAGAATAAAGAAAAGTGGTTGAATGCAAAAAGTATAGTTGTAACAACTAAATTATCTATTAGGATAATTAAAGAGGGAGATGCTTCAGTGGTAGGAAAAATTAAGTGCTTTGAAACGCTTGTAAATATACGATAATTAGGTGAAAACTATTATTATTAGCATGCTGTTTTGTGTAACATATTTGCATGCACAGACGAATTATTATACCACTACCAAGACATTTTACGAAAGTGGTTACACTTATCAGTGTGATGTGCGAGTTTCTGGCTTTATTGCTCTTTATAATAAAAGTAACACATGGAATAATATTTATCCGGTTTACAAGAATACAGGCGAAACTTTCGCACAGACTGATGAAGGCGTTGAATTGCTTGAAAACGATACTTGGACGCGCTCTAAACGTTTTTCCATTGTAAATGAAGCATTTTCGACAAGTGAAAAGCAAAGAGTAAAAGGGCATGATTTTGATATTATAATGTATATAAATTCGACAACAGGGACAGTTGATGAGGTGAATTTTGAATTCTATAAATCTACTCCTTATACCACCATTCCCATCTCAACTTTTCGTAAGATTGAAACTGAAATAAAGAAAAATATCTGGTACACTCCTACTGCTGAAGGAAAAGAGTTAAGCTACATTTACTATTGGTGGGCACAAGAACCTAAATAGTAAGTCATTTAATTAATAATCGTCTGTGCGTATGAATTTGCTAATAAGAACTTTAATTGTTTCTATCTGTATCTTATTCTATGTGGCATATTTGCATGCACAGACGAACTATTATACCACTACCAAGACATTTAATGAGAACGGTTACACTTATCAGTGCGATGTAGCTGCTTCTAGATTTGTTTCACTTTATAATAAGAACAATAAATGGATAAATATTTATCCGGTCTATAAAGATACAGGCAAAAGTTTTGTACAAGATGAAGCCGGTGATGGCATTAAGCTGCTTGAAAGTGACACTTGGACACGTTCTAAACGTTTTTCTATTGTCAATTCCGCATTCTCTGCTAGTGAGAAACAGAGAATAAAGGGGCATGACTTTACTATAATAATGTATATAAATTCAGGTACTGGTAAAGTTGATGAAGTAAGCTTTGAGTTTCCAAATTTTAGACCTTACGCCACTATTCCCGTTTCTGTTTATCGTAGGATTGAAACCGAAATAAAGGAAAATATCTGGTATGCTCCGACTACCGTGGGAAAGAAATTGAATTATATCTTTTATTGGTGGGCGCAAGAACCTAAATAGTAAGTCATTTAATTAATAATCGTCTGTGCGTATGAATTTGCTAATAAGAACTTTAATTGTTTCTATTTGTATCTTATTCTATGTGTCATATTTGCATGCACAGACGAACTATTATACCACTACTAAAACATTCAACGAGAGTGGTTATACTTATCAGTGTGACATAGCCTCATATAACTTGGTTATACTTTACAATAAGAGTAATTCAAGTACTGCTAAAGTGGATGAAGTAAGGACGTAGGGAAAAAACTAAGTTATATCTTTTATTGGTGGGCACAAGAGTCTAAATGGTTAGTCGTTCTCTTCCTGTCATTTTGTACAGATAGAAAATCATTCTGTTTATTTCCTGTTTGCCTGAGAATGTCTTTCTTTGTAAAATCGAATAATAAAGCCAAATACTATGAGCAGAAAGCACTTTCTCGGAATCCTCCTTTTCTTATTGACCACTTGGGTTGTACAAGCTCAGGAAACAGAACGCCAATATCTTTCCGGCACCGGGCTGGGCAACACGGTGACCTGGCAATTCCGCGTCTCCGAAGGCCGGAACAGTGGACGCTGGAGTAAAATAGAAGTCCCCTCGCAATGGGAATTGCAAGGCTTCGGCGAATACACCTACGGCCGCTGGTATAAAAAGCCGGGCGTGAAGAACCCTTCGATGGAAGAAGGCACATACAAACGTTCTTTCCGCGTACCCCGCAACTGGCAGGGACAGAACATACGTCTCTGGTTTGACGGTGTAATGACCGATACCGAGGTTTTAGTCAACGGGCAATCGGCGGGACCGGTGCATCAGGGCGGTTTCTATCGCTTCTCTTATGACGTAACGGAATTGCTGAAATACGGAAGTTCCAACCAAATAGAAGTACGGGTGAAGAAACATTCCGACAACCGTACAGTAAATGCCGCCGAACGTAAAGCGGACTGGTGGCTGTTCGGTGGAATATACCGCCCGGTATGGCTGGAAGCAAAACCGGCAACGCATATAGAACGTCTGGCTGTGGATGCGCAGGCGGATGGCACACTGAAACTGGATGTGTATTTGAAAGGGGTTACTGAGGAAGGGTACCTGGGAATAGAGGTAGAACCTTTGCAGAAAAAGGATACATTGTTCGAAGAAACGACAGTCGTATTTGTTCAATTTAAGGAAGGCGCATCTACGTTGCACTCCACAAGCCGTTGGGAAGATATTTGCCCGTGGACTCCGGAATCTCCCAACCTTTATCAACTTAGAGTGTATTTGTGTGATAAGAATACGAATCCACGTCACTTTGTGGATACCCGCATCGGTTTTCGCACCATTGATTTCCGTCCCCGCGACGGGCTCTACCTGAACGGTACGAAGCTGGTTATGAAGGGAATCAACCGCCACTCTTTCCATCCCGATGGTGGACGAACCACGAATAAAGAACTTAGCATACAGGACGTGAAGCTCATCAAAGAAATGAATATGAACGCTGTCCGTTCCCATTATCCGCCTGATGAACATTTCCTGGATGCCTGCGACTCGTTGGGCTTGCTTTATATTGATGAACTGGCAGGCTGGCAGAATGCTTACGATACCCCGACGGGTACCCGGCTTGTCCGCGAAATGCTGACGCGCGATGTGAATCATCCGTGTATCGTGTTGTGGAGCAATGGCAACGAAGGCGGATGGAATACTGCCGTCGACAGCCTGTTCCGTACATACGATCCCCAGAAACGTCATGTCATCCATCCCTGGGCGGACTTTGACGAACTGGATACCCATCACTATCCCGCTTATCTCACAGGAGTGGCCCGTTTCACCAATGGCTATAAAGTCTTTATGCCTGCCGAGTTCATGCACGGCCAGTACGACCAGGGACATGGTGCCGGACTGGAAGATTTCTGGGCACGCTACACCGCTCATCCGCTCTTTGCCGGAGGTTTCATGTGGGCATATAGTGATGAGGCAGTGCGTCGTTCGGATCGCGGCGGGGCACTGGACAGTGAAGATTATAATGCACCGGATGGTATTCTGGGGCCTTTCCGGGAAAAAGAGGGCAGTTATTATTCAGTTCGTGAAGTCTGGTCGCCAATACATATAGAACCGTTGATGATTACTCCTTCGTTCCGTGGGGATTTCCGGGTATCGAACAGATATCTGTTTACAAACCTGGGTGCATGCTCCATGCGCTGGCGCGTGCTTCATTGCACGTCACCACTGAATGGTGATGGAGAAGGGGAAGTTGTGACAGTAGCTGACGGAGGTGCACGGGCATGGCGTCAGGTGCTGGACAGTGGAATGGTGCAGTTGCCGTCATTGGTTCCCGGAGAAACGGGGTTTGCACGCATGAATCTGCCGGATAATTTCTTCAACGGAGATATTCTGGAACTTGAAGCTTATGGAGCAGATGGCGAGAGTGTCTGTACACGTACATTCCCGATACATTACGCGAAAGACTATCTGAAAGGTGAGTTACAGCCGAAGAGGGCAGATGCTCATCCGTCCGGTTCGCAAAGTGCGGCTGCAAGTAATTGCCGTGTTGAGGAAACAGATACTCTGATTACGTTGCGTTCTTCTGCCGTCACTGTCTCTTTCCGAAAAAGTGATGCCACTATCACTTCTGTGACGAGGAATGCTGACGGACGAATCATCCCGCTGAAAGATGGCCCTGTTGCTGTTGGGATGAAGATGGTGTTGGCAGATCTGTCTGCTCGTACGGAAAATGGAGATGCGGTTCTTTGTGCCCGTTATCGTGGTGCGGCGGACTCTATTGTTTGGCGTCTGGCGCCGGACGGATTGCTCTCGATGGATGCTGTGTTGCTGAACCGAGCTTCCGGTGGTGGTGGCTTCGACGATGCTTTCACTGACACGGAAGTGCTGAATCTTGGCCTTACTTTCTCTTATCCTGAATCCGAGTGTTCCGGTATGCGTTGGATGGGACGCGGTCCATATCGTGTATGGAAGAATCGTATTCCGGGGGCAAATTATGGTGTTTGGCAGAAAGATTATAATAATACAATCACCGGTGAAAGTACCGAACGTCTGGTTTATCCGGAGTTCAAGGGCTATCATGCTAATCTTTACTGGGCAACTTTGCAAAGTTCTACCGCTCCATTTACGGTTTATGCGGCGAGTGACGGGATATTCCTGCGAGTATTTACCCCCGAAGAACCTCGCGGACGTCAGGATGGCCTGAACACCATGCCCGACTTCCCTGCCGGAGATGTTTCCTTCCTGCTCGATATTCCTGCTATCCGTTGCTTCAAACCTATTAGTCAGCACGGACCACAGAGCCAACCGGGAATAATCCGTATCAAGAAGGGGGATGAGGGATTGAGATTGAATTTGATGTTTGATTTCAGATAAATGATAATTTACCAGCGTAGCGCTGGAGCAAGGTTCTCCTTCGGCGTGCA